>Ga0209067_10000267_pt1 | contig 35997 bp, 49 predicted proteins | sample ColStrG_CSR_2013_FD_187199 | JGI IMG/M metagenome (GOLD analysis project Ga0209067, IMG submission 187199) | Freshwater sediment microbial communities in response to fracking from Pennsylvania, USA - Cold Stream Run_MetaG_CSR_2013 (SPAdes)... | ecosystem: Environmental > Aquatic > Freshwater >... | reverse complement strand
GGGCAATGGGGGCCCCCTTGGGGGAGCTCATATCCGCCGGGGCGGTGGGTCTGGTGCACGTCCACAGCACCGGGCGCAACAGCCGGGAGGCCCGGCAGCGGCAGATGGCGGAGCAGGCGGTGGCCAAGCTGGTGGCCGATGGGCTCCTGCTGCAGTGCGGCGACTGGGTTCTGGGGGCCTGATGTCCCATTTCTTGTCCCATTTTCATGTCCCATTTCTTGTCCCATTTTTCGGCGAGCGCGCCATGTCCCATTTCTTGTCCCATTTCTTGTCCCATTCAGTCCCATTCGTGTCCCATTTATGGGACAGGCCTGTTTTTTGTCCCATTTCTTGTCCCATTTTCTGTCCCATTCGGCCCCCCCCTAAGGGGGGCCGGAATGGGACAGAGAAAATGGGACATATGGACCGATCGGTATGGTGTTGTAAAGGAGCAACAGATGCTACGTATAGTTCTTGAGGTGGCGGTGGCCGCGGTCTTGGGGTTCCTGCTGGTTCTGTGCTTCGGGGGGTTGCTGTTCCTTAACCCCTACGTGGTCGTGGTTGCTAGCTCGTTGGGGCTGGCGGCGTGGGGCTGGCTTTGAGCGGGCTCTGGTTGGCGGTGGGGGCGGGGGTCCTGGTTGTGGCGCTGGCGGTCCAGCCCCTGATCTGGATCCCGGTGGCGCTGGCTGTGGTGGCGGTGGCGTGGAGGCTGCGATGATCCCGGCGCTGGTCCGGGTTAGGGCTCCATCGGAGGGGACGGTGTCCGGGTTGCGGGCCGGGGTGGCATGGGGGCCGCGATGATCCCGGCGCTGGTCCGGGTTAGGGCTCCATCGGAGGGGACGGTGTCCGGGTTGCGGGTTGCGGTATCCTCCGGTGGATTGATCCATGGTCTACTGGTTGCGGAGGATGCGGCTATCGGGCTCTTCGGCGCCCGGATCCCGTTCATCACAATCAGCACAAGGACGGCGCTGGCGATCCTCAGGGCGCAGGAGGCGGGCACGGCGGCCGCCCCGTGGGCGCGATGGCTGGGCGCGCTCTTGGAGCTGCTCGACCCCGGCCACCTGCAGGCCGCCATGCAGGCGGACTATGATCGGGCGACGCTCGTCCTTTACTTGATACGGGGTGCGCAATGAGTACGTGGTGGCGTAGGGGGCCCAAGGAGGCCGTGCTGGAGAGCTGGGCGGCGGAGCGCGCCCGGGAGCTGGGTGGCCGGCTGGAGAAGCTCCCGCCGACGATGGGCGAGAAGCACCGCCCGGACCGGGTGTTCGTCCACCCGCGCCGGCCTGCGGCCTATCTGGAGCTCAAGCGCCAAGGGGAGACCGCGACCCTTGAGCAGGAGTTCGTCCTCACCCGGCTGCGCGCCGAGGGCTACGTGGCCGGGTGGGCGAACACCCGGGAGGGCGTGGAGGTCTTCCTCAAGGCCGCGATGAAGCCCCCGCTGGTCATGGCGCTCGGGATCTGGCAGGAGGCACTCAAGGATCGGGAGGTCGAGGATGACAAGAAACGGGTTCCTAGCGGGCGTCGGCGCCGGGGTGATAGTGGGAACGCTGCTCTCCTGGCTGGTATTGGAGCCTCGCCTGCGGTCGCTGGTGGGGTCGGCGGTAGCGACCGGGTGCCGCGCTGATGGCGACACCGTCGTCACGTACCGCCCTCTACCCTCACCAAGCTATCGCCTTGGAAAGGTGGATGGACCAGCCAAGGTTGGGGCTGGCGCTCCAGCCGGGGCTGGGCAAGACCCGCACGGTGCTGGAAGCCATACGGCTGTCGGTGGACGTCCGGCCGTGGCTCGTGGTGGCGCCCAAGCGGGTGGTGGCGACCGTGTGGCGGCAGGAGAACGAAAAGTGGGGGGCGCTGCCGCCGGGGGCCATCGTGGCGCTGGGGTCGGAGGACTTCCGGCTCGGGCTGGTGCCAAGGAAGCCCAGCCGGACCGATCCAAGCCCGAAGGGCCTTGAGCGGGGGTTCAAGGACCTTGCGGCCACGCGGGCGCACCTGAGGGCCGTTATCGAGGCCCACAGGGTGGTCGTGGTGTCGTGGGACTATGTGTTTTGGCTCGCTGCCGCCGTCGTGACCGCGCGCCCGGTCTTCGGGGGCCTCGTCCTCGACGAGTCCCACTACGTCAAGGACCAAGGGACCCAGCGCTTCAAGGCGGTGCGCCGGTTGGCCGCCGGGTGCGTGATGCGGACCGCGCTCAACGGGACCCCGATCGCCAACGGGTGGGAGGACACGTGGTCCCAGTCCTTCCTGCTGGATCTCGGCGAGACCTTTGGGCGGACACTGACCGATTTCCGGCGTCGGTTCCTGTCCGCCTACGTGGATGAGCATAACCGGGTCAAGTACGGCGAGCCCTCACAGGCCCAGCGCGGGGAGCTGGAGGCGCTCTTCCCCAAGCTCTGGCTCCCCATGACCGCCAAGGGCTGGGTCGCGCTCCCGGACCTGATCGTCAACGACATCGTCGTCGAGCTCGATAGCGCGCCCATGGGGACCGCGAGCAGGCTCATGCGGGCCGCGCTCGCTGACCTGCCGGACGGAACGCAAGTGCTGCCCCCCAACGTGGCGGCGGGGATCGGCAAGGCCCTGCAGGTCTGTCAGGGCCGGGCCTACGTGGACGACAAGGTCGTGGTGGTGCACAACGCCAAGCGGGACGCGCTCGCCGAGCTCTCGCAGGAGATCGAGGGCGGGGCGCTGGTCTTCTACGAGTACCGGCACGACATGGACGCTATACGGCAGGCGCTGGGCGACCGGGTGGGCTTTATCGAGGACCCCGGCGCGCAGGGGGCGTGGCAGGCCGGGCGGGTCCAGTTCCTGGCCGCGCACCCGGCCTCGATGGCGGTCGGGCTGAACCTGCAGAGCCGGGGCAACACCGTGATCTGGTACGGGCTCACGTGGGACTCGTTCCTGTACCAGCAGGCCAACGCCCGGGTGCACCGGCTGGGCAACGAGCACCCGAGCGTGATCGTGCACCGTATCGTGAGCGCGCACCCCGTGGAGCGTATGCAGGCCCGCGCGCTGTTGGGGAAGATGAATCTACTTTCAGCCGTAATGGCACTCAAGGGGGAACTGTGAGCGGAAACCTGATCACCCGCGTCCTGCGCGCGGAGCAGTCGTCGGACCTGAGCGAGGACGCCGGGGACGTGGATGTCGTGCGCGCGGTCGGCGCGGCCGGACTACGGCGCCGGCTTGGGTCCTACCTGCCCCGGTTCCTTGCCAGCGACGGCCGGGACTACCGGCAGACGATCATCGACACCGTGGCGGGCGCGCTCCGCTCGGAGTACCCGAAGCTCACCGAGACCCAGCGGGTGGCGGTGGCCACGTGCGCCACCTACCTGTACCTGAAGCCCCGATGCCCGGCGTGCCATGGCCGGGGCTATGAGCTGATGCCGGACGCGCCGAAGCTCTCGGACGTCTTCTGCAGGGTATGCAACGGGAGCGGCCGCAACGCGACCGGGGAGGAGTTCAAAGAAATACGCCCAGCACTCGGCTGGGCGCAGAACCTCATCGAGCAGTCGGCCGAGCGCTACAGTGTAGCGGTCGGTCGAAAGCTCGGGCGGGACTAGGTCACGCCCCGTCGTGTGCCCCCCGGGAGCGGGACACCCAGCTCCCGACCGCGGCGCTGAAGTCCGGGGCCAGAGTCGAGGTGCTCCGCGGCGGGCGCTTGAACATCTCCTCGGCCTCGCGGTCCCATACGTCGACGGGTATCGCGGTCTGGAGGTTGGTGCGCGAGCGCCCGGTCTCGAACTCAAAGAGCTCGTTCAGGAAGATCGCGACCGCGCGGGGATCGGTGAGGCCGTTCTCCGTGGTCGCAACCATGAGCTGGCTCACCAGCTCCAGCAACGTGGCCGCGTCCTGAAGCCCCTCGGCGAGGTGCGCCTCCGGGGTACGGTTGGCAACGAACTGGGCGGTGACTCGTGCGGTGGTGATGCGGCGAAATTCTTTCATGTGCTTACCCCTGATGATGGGGCCATAGCGTGCGGCCCCGACGTGGTTCGTAGTCGCGATGTATGCGACCGATGTTGGCAAAGCTCTCCCGCTCGGCCGGGCTCATGTCCTCCACCAGCTTCGCGCCCGGTGTCCTGCGTACCTCGGCGAGCTCGCGCTCTACGGCGCGCTGGCTCGCCGCCTCGGCGCGGGTCATGCCTGCACCTTGTCGCTGTCATAGATTGCCATGGTCTGTCCTTTTGTTATCGGTTGCCACTATTGGCGCCCGTGAGGCCCGCCTGTCACGCGGGCCCGGCTGGCGTCAGTTCCTTTCGGCGTTCAGGACCGGATCGAGCTCAACGTGGCTCCCGAGCACGGCGTCGCAGGCCGCGACGACCCGCTCGCAAAGCGTGAGCAGCTCGTCGAGGTCGTTGCACTGGTCTATATCGAACCGGGCCCACGACCCCACGTGCTTGGATCGGTCGATCATGGTCCGCGCTTGGAGCCGCAGGTCCCCGAGGTGGCTGCGACTAAGCATGGTGACCGCCGGCTTCGATGATGCGCTTAATGTGGCGGTTCGCGTAGATCGCGGTGCGTGCGACCTGCGCCGCCGTGGTCGCGTCCGCGCAGGTCGAGTAGCGGGGCTTGGCCCAGCGACCCTCGGCGAGGTTCAGGATGCCCCACTGCAGTCCCTCGGGGGTCTCCTGCGCGTACACGCTCAAGGGGTAGATGTCCCCAACGGAGTGCTCCTGCAGTCCGCCGGTATTGTGGCCGTGGCCGGAATAGGTGATGTCCATGCTGTCATGCTCCTCGTTGTCGGTCGCACTATTGCGCCCGGTACAGGACCGATTCTGAACCGATCCTGTGGCTGGCGTAATACCGCATTTAGGTTAGAAGTGGATCGTGACCCCCAGCTTGGTGTTGTGTTTGACCACGACCGCCTCGAACACGATGACCCCGCCCAAGTACGTGGTCCGCCACACGGGCGGCAGCACGTCGGCGATGACGTAGGTGGCGACCGCCGCGCCCGCGAAGTAGGCCGTGATCTTGGCCTTGCTGGGGTGCGTGCCCAAGATCGGGTTCTGCTCGTACAGGTCCGGGCGCCCCGGCAGCTGCATGGTCTGGCTGTAGTCCGCCAGCTCGGTGGCGTACGCGCCCACCAGCAGCGCCCGATCTGTCGCGGTCCACTCGGCCGCGATGACGGGCAGGGTACAGCTTGCGTATACCGCGAGGAGTGCCAGCTTTAGCTTGCTCATTCTGTCAGCTCCCTAAAATTGACCCGCTCGCACAGGTCGTCGATAAGGTCGTCGGCCAGCACGTCGTGCTCGCCCCCGTTGGTCGCGATGTCCTCGATACGCGCGCTGTAGCGCCCCTCCTGAAGCAGGCGGAGCCCCGCGAGTATCGCGGCGACCTCCTCGGGGCTGAGCGCTGGCTTGTGTTGCCTTGGCATGGTAGAGCTCCTCGTAATGGTGGCCGGGATGGCCCCCGCTCCTGCGCCCTCGTGGGCGCAGTGACTGGGGTCAGCGCGCGAAGTTTCGTTGAATGAACTGCTGTTCCCGGGTCGTGTCCTCAATGTCGAGGCGGGCCCCGTTCTCGGCGAACAGCCGAATCTCGATCTTTTCCCCACGGTCGGTCGTGATGCAGAGGCATTTGTAGTAGGCGTCCCGCACCTCGTCGAGGGGCGTGATGGTGATACGTGCCACTTGGTGGATGCTAAGGTCCATGTCGATTCCTTTCGGTTGTCGTGAGCCCTGATTGGCCCCCGCTCCTGCGCCCACGAGGGCGCAGTGGCTGGGGTCATTCCTCGCCGTCGTCCTCGTCGTCCGGGCGCCAGTCTTGCGTAAAGAAATCGCGCGCCAAGGTCTCAAGGTGATCGGCGCACTCGGTCCGCGTGGGCGCGTTCCCAGTACGGCGGATCGTGCGTGCGTACCACTGGCCAAAGGGCTCCGAGACCTCGTAGTCGAAGACCCCCGGCAGGTCGCGATCGTACGTTCCGTCCGCTAGCGCGCCCTCGACGTTGGCCAGCAACCAGATGGCCCACGTGGCCACCTCGGTGATAGCCTCCACCTCGCCAAGCCCCTCCGCCTGCTTGAACTCGTGGAACCAGCCCTGATCGCCCGGGTGGATGTAGGCGTTCCCTGCGGTCCGGTAGACCTCGTCGAAGAACCCCCGCGTGATAAACGCGGCCGTGGTGGCCAAGGCCTCCGGGGTGTCAAAGCGAATGGGTGTCATGCTGCCTCCTGTGTGTGGGTTTCGACCGTGATGGTGGTGCCGTCGGCGAGCTCAAAGAACTCGACGCACGAGCCGTCGTCCCGTTCAACGATGATGACCGAATAATCCATGCTAACGCTCCTCGTAATGGTGGCCGGGATGGCCCCCGCTCCTGCGCCCTCGTGGGCGCAGTGGCTGGGGTCAGCCTAGACGGGTGCGACCCGCCAGTCCTCGTCCGCGTACGGTTCGTCCATGAAGCCCTCCTCAAACGCCATCTTGGTGCTGAGCAGCAGGTCCCGGCGCTCCTCCTCGGCCTCGGCCTCGGTCTCGTACGTGACCAGCGCATCGTCGATATCGAGCCCGACGTCCTCCCACTCCCCGTTGAGCAGGCGGGTCTGCAGCTTCCAGCGCTGTCCCATGGTCACTCCTTCACGCTCAGGACGTCGTCGAGCCGATCGCAGGCCACGAGAAAATGGATGATGTTCGAGGCCTCGCGGCTCAACTGGCCGTTGTGTTCGAGGATGACGAGCGAGCCCTTGATGAAGCACAGGCGGGCGTCGGCGTACTTTTTGGACTTCGGGGAGAGCCCCAGCCCCTTGGCCTGAGCGGCCCATGACAGACTGAGGAGGCGTTTGATGTCGTTTGAGAGCATGGTGACGGCCTTTCATGTTGGTGATGATTGGGTAATCGGTGGTACGGAACGGATCTTGAGGCCTTTCGGGGGGCTTGTGTGTCATAAACCTGCAGAAAGCAATAAAATTGCGTCTTCGATCAAAAGACGCAATAATCTTGCTTCAGGGTCGGCGTTGCCAGTCGCGTGCCATTGCCTATTGACTACGGGTCATTTATCCTGATTTTCGACGCACTCATAGAGTGCTAACCGCAACCCGGCAATCCACGATGACCTCACTCGTCCTTGACATCAGCGATACAGGCATCGAGGCCGTCCTCGATGGCCAGCAGCTCCCCGATCTCTCTAGCTGGGAGGACGTCGAGCAGCTGGTCGAGCAGCACTTCCCGGCCCTTATGCAGGGCGGTGAGGAGGGTCAGGAGGAGGGGCAGGAGGGCGACGACCAACCCGGGGATCAGGACGCCAAGGACTCTAGCTCGATCCCGACCGCCAGCCAGATGTGGCAGAACGAGGCCGCAGCCCGGATGCATAAGCGGACCACCGTCATGGCGATGTCCTAGTTGTGGATAACCCCCAAACTGTGGATAAGGCTGTGGACAACCACCCCATATCTGGGGGCCGCCATAACCCGCAACCCGGGGCCTCTGTAAGTCATTGAATCCACTGGTTCAGCATACGACTTCTGGTAATGCGCGGTACCAGAAGCGGGCTGCTGACTGTCGTTCAGCACCCGTGCTGGCGGGTTGCGGGTCATCCGGCGCTGGGCGGAGACCGGTACTATAGCTCTCGGGACTGGCCGGATGGGTCCTGTTGCAGGGCCCCCCATACCCCCCTTTCAAGCGCCCTCCCCCGGGGTACCGGGGAGAGAAGTCTAATCTGACTGGGCGCGGCGCGGGCAGCGGTTAAGAACTAAATTCTGTGTTAAGATGGCGCCCTCAACCAGGAGGGTCCATGAAGTCCACCAAGAGCCAGTACGAGATCTGGGAAGCAAACCAGCGCGCGCGGGAGGCGGGCAAACGGTATTGCGTTAAGTGCGACACCGTCAAGGAGGCCGTCGACTTTAACCCCTCCGACCGCGAACGCCTCGGCGCCTACTGCCGGGCGTGCAAGCAAAAATACAACCGGGACCGGTACCTAGCCAAGGGCCATCTTGAGAGCCCAAGCAAGCACCGGTCCGAGACCTACGGACTTAGCGAGGAGCAGTACCAGCAGCTGATGGCGGACCAGGGCCACCGGTGCGGTTCCTGCGAAATCGAGCTCACGGCGCTCCACCGCAGAAAGGTCCATGTCGACCATGACCACGCCACCGGCAGGGTCCGCGGGATCCTGTGCATGTGGTGCAACGTAATGCTCGGCGGCGCGCGCGATAACCCGGACAGCCTTCGGGGCGCGATCCAATACCTACAAAGAACGCGTTCGTAGCTCGAAGGCCGAGCCACGGTTTTCCAAACCGATGGTGAGGGTTCGATTCCCTCCGGACGCTCCAATTCAAATGCCGACCCGGGCGGGCGGCACAAACCAAGACCGGTCCTCGCGCCGGCGCAGCAGGGAGAATCACATGGCAGGACGACCGAGCTTTCGTGGACGGATGGGCGTTGAGGACGGCAAAAACGGCGAGCAGGACCGCGCCGAGATGAGCCGCGGTACCGGACCCAAGGAGCGCCGCACCTGGGGCGAAAAACCTAACGACGGGGTTGTCAGTGTTACGGGTGGCCCGGACAGCAAGCACGGCGGAAGCGAATACTCCGGCAGCCGCTCCTCCTTTTCCGATACCACGAGCGGCGGCGCCGAGCGCTCCGAGCGCGGAACCGGCCCCTGGCCGGAGGGCGTCAGCCCCCCGAACACGGTCCCGATGCCCATCATGGCGCGGGGCGAAAGCGCGCCCGGCAACTATGACACGACCGGCGACAAGCTGGACCTGCGCGGCAGCCTGGGTAACACCCGGCAGGCGGCCTACAACGACCGCCCGGGCCAGGGCAACAGCTCCGATGGCGGCTTCCGGGGAGAGATCCTTGGCCGCTACAAGTCCAACTTCTACAACAAGATCGGCCAGGGTCATAACGACGGGGAGGGCGACAGCGGCTCCGGCGAGGACACCTACACCCGCCACAAAAAGATCGAGGGCTTCGGGGGCGGCAAGAGCACCTTCCAGAGCTTCAGCGAGGACTACAACAACCTGGGCGACAAGGGCGCGATCGTCGGCCACGACGACGGCGAGGGCGACAGCGGTTCGGGCCCCATCAACAGCGCCATGGGCGGCGGCCGGCCCAAGGCCGTCAAGGGCTTCAGCAACGACGGCGGCCTCAAGAACGGGATGATCTAGCATGTACGCCGAGACCCAGCTCCGCCAGATCCACGCGCTTTCGGAGAAGGTGGACCGGGTCTCCGCGGCGCGCGAGCGCAAAAGTAAAATCCAAGGTAGAATCCCAGTATCTGGTTCCGCCGACCAGTTTAGAACGGCGACAGATCCAGCCTCAACCCGGTACATCATTGAAAAGGGTGAAGCCCTGTCATGAAGCTCATACGCGCACTGGCCCTCCTGTGGGTCCTGGTTGCGGCCTCCTGCACCATGGAGCCCGTGGCGGCCCATGATATGGAGCCCGCGGGCTGCAAGATCCTGGCCACGGACCTTTTCCGGGTTACGGAGCTGCGTGACGCCGGGGCCCTGGTTGCGGCGCAGCACGAGGCCGCCAACCGCGGCATCCTAGCCTGCCGCCAGAAGCTCGGGAGCGAGTGCGTGTACTACGACCGGGAGGACGTAGCGCTCGTGCACCGCCTGATCGACGCGATCTACGCCCCGGATATGTCGCGCGCCACCCCCAAGGACGTCGGGGTAGCCGTATACCGGAACTGTCTGGAGCGGGCCCCGGGCAGCGCCCAGGTTCCGGTCCAGGGTTAGGGTATAGCCAAGCCGACGCTTAAACCGCGGGCTGCGGCGATCGCCGCCGGCGCCCGCCAGTACCTTACCGGCAAGCCCTGCCGCAAGGCCGGGCACAGCTCGCCCCGGTATACCTCCAACGGTAACTGCGTGGCCTGCGACTCGAGCGTCCACTACGCCCGAAAAAAGGCAGCCCGGGACAGCAAAGCCACCCGGCCACGGCCGGCGGGGTGTGAGACCTGCGGGTCCCGCGAGCTCCTCCATTACGACCACTGCCACGCCTCGGGTGAGTTCCGGGGCTGGCTGTGCAGGAACTGCAACATAGCGCTCGGGCACGTCCAGGACAGGCCCGAGATACTGCGCGCGCTCGCGCGCTACCTAGAGGACTATCGGCCCCCATCGGCGCAGCTCGCCGCGGACCTGGGCCTACGAAGGAAGCAGGGGGGTAGTAAAAATGAAGCTCACGACCGACTACCGTAACGCGCTACCCTCGTCGACCTTCGCCGGCCCCGACCGGAGCTACCCGGTCCCTGACGCGTCCCACGCCGCCAACGCCAAGGCCCGCGCCACCCAGATGGTCAAGAAGGGGAAGCTCAGCATGGCCGAAAAGAAAAAGATAGACGCAAAAGCCAACCGGGTGCTGGGCAAGTGATGGAGCGCGGTCACCACAAGAACAAGTTCAACACCACCGGCGAGGGCGATAAGCCCGTGGGCTATACCACGTCCACCGCTCACGAGCCCAGCGTGGCCAACCAGATCGGCGGCAGCGGCCGCACAACCCGCGGGAGCCGCGGCCGGGGGCTGAATTTCCAGCTCTTGGCGGACGTGCTCGAGCGCGAAAGCGAGGACCCCAACGGTCTTAACATCGCGGAGGCGATCGTCACCGCCCTCAAGGGGGGCGACCTCGACCCCAAGACCAAGCTCCTGGCCCAGCTCGAGCTCCTGCAGTACATCCAGCCCAAGCTCAAGGCGATCGAGCACAAGGGCAAGGTCGAGCTCGATTCCGAGACCGCCGACGCGCGGCTGAACTACCTCTTGAGCAAACTTGGAGCACCCGGTGGCAATAAACCTGGACAACCTGACGGCCAACGAGAAGCGGGAGCTGATCGAGCTGTGGGGTCTGGCCGAGACGAACCGCAAGCGTAATTGGCTCGCGACCTATCGGCCCTACAAGAAGCAGATCGCGTTCCACAACGCGGGCGCTCACTTCCGCGAGCGCTGCTTCCTGGCCGCCAACCAGTCCGGCAAGACCCTGTCGGCGGCCGCCGAGATCGCGATCCACGCCACCGGGCTCTATCCGGACTGGTGGGAGGGCTGGCGGTTTAACCGACCAACGGTCGGGATCGTCGGCTCCGAGTCCTTTGACCTGAACAAGCGCGGCCTGCAGCGGCTGCTGCTGGGGCGCGCGGACCAGAAGGAGGAGTGGGGCACGGGGACGATCCCCTACGCCCAGCTGGTGCGCTATACGATGGTCCAGGGGGTGCAGGACGCGGTCGCAACGATCACCGTCAAGCACGTCCCCAGCGGGGAGAACAGCGTCATCCAGCTCGCTTCCTACGAGCAGGGGCGCACCAAGTGGCAGGCCGACACCGTGGACTACGTGTTCATGGACGAGGAGCCGCCCAGCGACATATACTTCGAGGCCCTTACCCGGACTAACGTCTCGGGGGGCCCGATAGCCATGACCTTCACGCCATTGTTGGGCGCCTCCCAGGTCGTGCGGCTGTTCCTCCCGATAACGGGGGAGCGGGCGCCCTCCCGGGAGCTGGTCACAATGACGATCGACGACGCCGAGCACTACTCCCCGGAGGAGCGGGCGGCGATCATCGCGCAATACCCCGAGCACGAACGCGAGGCGCGCGCCTTCGGGCGCCCCGTTTTGGGGAGCGGTATGGTGTTCCCGGTGGCCGAGTCCGCCGTCCGGGTCGAGCCCTTCCAGATCCCCGACTACTGGGGACGGGTGCTGGGGATGGACTTTGGGTACGACCACCCGACCGCGGGCGCTTGGTGCGCCTACGACGCCGATACGGACACGATCTACGTCTTCAAGACCTATCGGCGGTCCCGGGCGACGATCAGCGAGAACGCCGCGAGCCTGCGGGCGCCAATGCCATGGATACCGGTCGCGTGGCCCCATGACGGGCTCCAGCACGACAAGCAGGCCGGGCGGGCGCTCAAGGACCTGTACAAGGACGCGGGGCTCAATATGGTCCCCAAGCACGCGACCTTTACCGAGAACGACATCAGCTCGTTCTCGTTCGAGGCCGGCATCACCGAGATGCTCGATCGGATGCAGACCGGGCGCCTCAAGGTGTTCTCGACCTGCACCGAGTTCTTCGAGGAGATGCGGGCCTACCACCGCAAGGACGGTAAGGTCGTCAAGGTCCTGGACGACGTCATAAGCGCCGTCCGGTACGCGATGATGATGCGCCGCTATGCCCGCTCCAAGCAAGAGCTGGCACCGCAAAAAACAATCGGGGGCACGCCCCTGGTCTCGTTCGGGGTCCTTGATCCCGAGACGGGGTATTGATTCAAGCAGCCGCTCAAGAGCTGTCTACGTTGAAGGGGCGCCGGCTGGCGCCCCTTCTCTTTTCCAAAACATAGATCACGAGGTAATACATGAGCGACCAAGAGAGCCCCAAGGAAGTTGAAAAGACCGAGGCCCCTGAGAAGATCGAGGGCCCCAAACCCGAGCCCCGTCAGATCACCCCCGAGGAGGGCGTCGTCGCCACCCACGCGAACGTCATCGCCAGCCACGCCCAGGCGATCCAGCAGGGGCTTTCCACCGGGCTCCCGCTCAAGGTGCTGCAGGTCCACGTGGACGCGATCACGAGCCACGCCCTGGATATGGGCGACGCCGCGGAGCAGGCGGCCGCCAGCAAGCTCCCCGCCGAGCCCGAGACGAAGACCGTCCTGGTGCCGGCCAAGCCGGACTATACGTTGGCGCTCCTGGCCGCGCTCGGCGGCGCCTTTGGGGGCGTTCTCCTGGCCGCCATCACCCACGCGCAGCATTTGATCTAAGCGGCTGATGCAAACCGGATCCCCGGACTTCCCGAGCACAGAGGACCCCATCCCCAACCAGGGGGAGGGGTCTGCGGCCCCCGACACCGAGCAGGTGCCGGAGGACAAGCTCAACGCCTTCGGGCGGAGCCTTGCCAAAAAGAGGGACGAGTGGATCCGGGCCCGCCATTCTCAGGGGATTGACAAGCGCTGGACCGACGACCTCGACCAGTACCACATGAAGGACAACGCAAACCGGGCCGCCAGCCAGATGATGGAGGCGGTTGAGCAGGGGTTCCCGGTCATGCAGGGCCACGCCAAGCCCACCCGCTCGACGATCTTTATCGGGCTCACGCGCCAAAAGAGCAACGCCGCCGAGGCCCGGCTCTCCGACATCCTGCTCCCGACGGACGACCGGAACTGGGGCATCCAGCCGACGCCGATCCCGGAGCTCGTTTCCGCAATGGGCAGCAGCGAGATAGCCAAGGACCCCCGCACGCAGCAGGCAATGATCGGGGACGACGGCAAGCCCCTGCAGGTCAAGCAGGTCGCTGCCCATATACACCAGATCGCGAGCCAAGCATCGGATGCGATGCAGGCCGAGATCGACCAGCAGCTCAACGTCTCGGACTACAACGGCGAGCTGCGCAAGATGATCCACGACGCGGTCGTGCTCGGCACGGGCGTGATGAAGGGACCGATCGTAACGAACCGGACCCGGCGCGCGTGGCGCCAGGGGCAGGACCAGCAGGGCCAGCCCTTTTACGAGATGCTATTTCAGGAGGAGCTGGCTCCGGCCAGCTTCCACCGTGACCCGCGCAATATCTTCACGGACCCCGCTGCTGGTGACAACCACCACGAGGGGGAGGGGATATTTGAGCGGGGTATTCAGACGGGCAAGCAGGTGCGTGCGCTTGCCAAGCAGCCGGGGTACAACCTAGATCAACTCCGGCGGGTCTTGCAGGAAGGACCACGTCGTTCTGCGACGTTCGAGCGGCCACAAGAAGGGCCCGACAAAGATCGGGACGTGAGCTACCTGAACAAGAACTTCGAGGTCTGGGAGTACTGGGGCGAGATCGACCGGGAGGATGCGGCGGCCGCGGGCGTTGATGTCGATGTGGATGACGAGCTGGACGTAGTGTCCGCCTGCGTCGTCATGATCAACGAGACCGTGGTCAAGGCGTTCCTGAACCCGCTCGACGACGGCGACCTGCCGTACGATTTCTATCAGTGGGAAAAAGTCACCGGGTCCCCTTGGGGGTACGGTGTTCCCTATCTGATGCGCGCCCAGCAAAAGGTGATCAACAGCTCCTGGCGTCAGCTGATGGATAACCTCGGGATCACGGCCGGTCCCCAGATTATCGTCAAGCGCCGGATGATCACGCCTGCAGACCAGAGCTGGGACCTTACGTCCCGCAAGATATGGTATGCCAGCGACGACGTCGCCGACGTCAAGCAGGCCTTCGCCGCGGTCGAGTTCGAGTCCCACGCGGACGAGCTCATCAAGGTCATTGAGTTCGCCATGAAGCTGGTGGACGAAGAGACCGCGGTCCCGATGCTCGCCCAGGGCGAAAAGGGCTCCGCGCCCGACACCGTCGGCGGGATGCAGATGCTGCTCAACTCGAGCAACGTCGTGCTCCGCCGGCTCGTCAAGCAGTTCGACGACGACATCACCCGCCCCCACATCCGGCGGTACTACGACTACAACATGCTGTACAACCCCAAGAACGAAATCAAGGGGGACTTCAGCATCGACGCCCGGGGTAGCTCCGCGCTCCTCGTGCGCGACATCCAGAACCAGGCCTTCCTTTCCCTGTTGCAGGCGGGCGCGAACCCGACCTACGGGGTCTTCCTCGATCTCAAGAAGCTGTTCGAGAAGGCGCTCCAGGCGCAGCATATCGACCCCCAGGACATCATGGCCTCGGACGCCGAGATCCAGCAGCGCCAGCAGGCCCAACAGCAGGCCGCGCAGCAGCAGCAAAACCCGGCGATCCAGGTCGCGCAGATCAAGGCCCAGTCCGAAGCCCAGCGCACCCAGGCCAACGCCCAGGCGGAGCAGCTCAAGAGCCAGACCGTCCTGCAGCAGGCCCAGCTCGACCACGCGGTCGAGATCGAGAAGCTCCAGGCCCAGAAGGAGATCCTCATGCTTACACTCGCGAGCAAGGAAAACGTCTCCCTCGAGCAGATCCGCGCTGAGCTCGCCAAGACCGTTATCAACACCAACACCCAGAAAGAGCTCGGCGCCGCCAAGCACCATCTGGAAACCCAGGCGCAGCTCGCCAACCCGAGCCCGGACGCATCAAAGCCAGGGCCCTATGACCAATCCAGCGCCCCCTCCGGGCCCCCAGGAGCGTAAAGCATGGCCACTCGTAACCCAACAGTTGACTTCGGAAAGGGCGCCGCGACCTCCGGGGACCGGTCCGTCGTTCGGTGCTACTGGTCCGGCATCGCCGCCGCCACGAGCGATATAGGGGCCCCGGTCTCTTTTGCGGAGTGGATCGATTGGTCGGTGCAGTTCGCGACACTGAACCTCGCTACCGGGGTCGCGTCCACGCTGGACGCGGCCTCGACGCTCTCGCTCTACGGCTCCAACGACTATATCCCGGCGGCGGAGGAGAACGGCAACGTCGCCAACGCCGGAACGTGGTCGATCGTGGCGAGCTCCTCAGGGACCGCAACCACGATGACCGCCAACACCGCGGGCCAGATCTTTTACGGCTACGAGCGGCCCCTATGGCTGCGCTTGGCCTACAGCGCCGGTAACGGTACCGGCACCGCCGTCCTGAACGCGGTGCTGATCGGCACCCGTCTCCAACCCAACATCACCGGGGGCTAACTATGTTCTCAGCAATCACCGCAAAGATTGCGGCCTTTGAAGCCGCAGCCAAGTCCGACGCCCAGGCGGTAGCCGCCGAAGCCCTATCGCTCTACCAGGAGATCGAGTCGATCTTCTCCCTCCAGCACGCCCGCGACCTGTTTGCCCGGGTGAAGGCGGCGGCAGTGGTCGAGGCCAAGGAGGAGATCGCGGAGGTCACTGCCCCGGACCAAGCCGAAGCCACCGAGTAATTCCGGTGGACGTGATCCTCAAGAAAATAAGCTGCGACGAGCACGGGTACTTTGGGGACCTGCAAACGACCTCGGGCTCGCACCTCGTGTTTGTCGGGTCCCATGCCTACCAAGGGGATGAGGGGAGCTGGGACATGAAGGTCCAGCCCGGGTCCTACGACTGCGTGCGCAAGCCCTGCCGCATCATGGACGGCCCGAACCACACCCTCGGGGAGTTCTTCGAGAGCTTTGAGGTCGAGGGCGTCGCCGGCCACACCGGGATCCTTCTCGGACACAAGGGGAACTGGCCCCAGATCGATTCGGACGGTTGCTTCATTTTTGGGCTTTCCATAGGGGTCCTCAACGAGCAGCCCGCTGTCATGCACTCCGCGTCCGCGATGCTGCAGTTCATGGGCTCCCAATCGGGGGCCCCACGATTTACCCTCACCGTTCTTGCGTAGATGCCTATGGACATAACTACCAGGGACTGGATCGAGCTCATCGGGGTGGTGATACTACCCATCGTCGGGTTCGTTCTCAGTCTCATCCTTCACAGCTTCCGCTCCCAGCTCAAGGAGCTTCAGAAAACCGACGGGGACCTCGCCGCCAAGATCGAGTCCCTGCAAAAGGAGTATGCAACGTGGCACGCGGAACTACCGGAAAAGTACGCAAGGCGGGACGACCTGGAGCGGACGTTCAACCAGCTGAGCTCGGCGATCCTTCGGGTGGACGAGAAGCTGGACAGGATCCTGCACCGCAACCAGCAAGACTGAGGAAACCCAAGCCCCTGAAGAACCCGCTCGGTGCACAGCACATCGAGTTCTTCGACCGCTGCATCCAGACGTGGCAGCGGGTGCTAAACCTCTCGGACTGGCGGATCGTGAAGGACCCGACCCCCAGCAAGTTCATGGCGGAGGTCTTCAAGTTCGAGGACGTCCACAAGCTGGTGAAGTACCGCATCGGCACCGACTTCGGGAACACCGAGGTGACGGAACAGAGCCTCGAGGACACAGCGATCCACGAGCTCCTGCACATCCGGCTGCACACCCTTATCAAGGCGGTCGCGGAGAAGGGGGAGTTCTCGGAGGAAGTCGCCGAGAAGGAGCACGAGATCATCGTGGTCCTGTCCCCGCTCCTGCAGCGCCTGGGGCACCTGGAGAGGACCGCGCAATGAACGGGCTCCTGAACATGAACTGGATGAGCGGCGACAGCGTCGAGCTCATGCGGTGGGTCACGGTCGAGCTCGAGAACAAGCGGGTACAGCTCGAGCGGATCGGCCTGACACATGACGAGACCCAGGTCCTTCGTGGCGAGATCAAGATACTCAAGAACCTCCTTGCGCAGCCGGACATGGCTGCCCAGGGGCAAGTGGGGTCGCACCCGGACTGGGATTGAGTCCAGTCCCGATGGGATCCCGAACATAGTGCCCCGCCCCCGCGGGGTTGAATAACCGAGCCGAGGAACAAGTGGACGAGAACACGACTGCCCAAGAGCAGGATGGTAACGAAGAGATCAAGACACAGGAGGAGCTATCCCAAGCGTGGCTGGAGGAGTCCGAGCGTCGGACGAGTCCGGATTCTGCCCCGGTCGCCAAGACCGGGCCTGGGCCCGCGGAGACGCCGGCCGAGGAACAGGTCGAGCTACCTGCCGAGTTGCGGGAGGCTTTGACGAAGGTCGATAGCCTGAAGTCCCTGGTCGATAACCTTCAGCATCAGGTAAAGAGCAGCGACGGTCGAGTCCAGGCGCTCCAACGCGAACTGGCTATATCGAAGTCGGCGACCCAAAGCGTAGCGCGGGCGCCGAACGAGCAGGCGGTGCGGGCAGCGTCCGCAAGCCTGGACAAATGGTCGAAGCTCAAGGACGAGTTCCCCGAGTGGGGGAGCGCGGTCGAGGAGCTGGTAGAGCACGCAAAGAACGAGGCGCCGGCGGTTGACCTTAGTCCGCTACAGCTGGAGATACAAAACCAGATCAACGGTATTGTGCAGCAGTTCTCCCGCGCGGTCGAGGAGGCAAAGCTCTTTGGTGCCTACAAGAACTACAAGCAGGTCGTCAACTCCCCCGAGTTCGTCGACTGGTGGAAGCAGCAGCCGGGCCAGATCCAGCAGCTGACCGCCAGCGTCGCAGCGGAGGACGCGATACACGCCCTGGACCTCTTCTCTGCGCACCAGCAGAAGGTCCGGGACGCCAACCGTAACGTGACCCAGGAGCGCAGCACGCGCTTGGCCGCGGCAGCGGTTCCGGCCCGAAAGACCGGGGCCCCGCCGCCCAAGGATCAGCGCGAACTCTCGGCTGCGGAGATCTGGGCAGCAGAAGCAGCGCGCCGCGAGGAAGCTCGCAAGGCGCGAACCTAAAACACAAGGAGAACTATCTTGGCTATTCAACAATACGGCACTGCCGCATCGCGGAACCTGATCCGCGCCGCCCAGGGCATGCTGGAGCACGCCGAACCGATCACGGTGCTCGGGGACTTCGGAACGCAGCGCGAGCTGCCGATGAACTCCACGGACACGATCGTGTTCCGTCGTACGCTCCCGTTCGGCGCCAACGTCGCCGGCCTCTCGGTGGAAAACAACACCCGCTACGTCGCCACCCCCGGCGGCACCGGCGGCCTGAACTACTCCGACTTCATCCTCGGTGAGGGCGTCACCCCCAACAGCAACACGATCACGTTCCAGGACGTCGTCGTCACGCTGCAGCAGTTCGGTATCCTGTTCAAGTTCAGCTCCAAGGTCGAGCAGCTCTATGAGGACGACGTCCCCGCGGAGATGCAGAAACTGACGGGCGAGACGATGGCCGAAGTACTGGAGCTCGTTCGCTACGGCGCGCTCAAGGCGGGCTCGAACGTCGTGTACGCCGGTGGCGTAACGACCCGCGCCTCGGTCAACAGCATCATCACCCTGAACGCCCTGCGCAAGGTCGCGCGTACGCTGGAATCCAACCGTGCCAAGCGCGTCACCTCGCGTCTGGCCCCGGGTCCGAACTTCAGCACCCGCCCGGTCCAGCCCGCCTTCATCGTGTTCGCCCACACGGACGCGGTGGCCGACATCCGCAACCTGCCCGGCTTCACGCGGGTGGAGGAGTACGGCAGCTTCAAGCCCATCCACGACCGCGAGATCGGCGCCGCCGAGGACTTCCGCTTCATCGTCTCCCCGCTCTTCCGGCCCTTCCTGGCCTCGGGCGCGGCGACCCTGAACGGCTGCCTCTCCGTCGGCGGCTCCAACGTCGACGTCTATCCGCTGATGATCATCGGCGAGGACGCGTGGGGGCAGGTAGCGCTCAAGGGCATGGCCGCGATCAAGCCGATCGTCCTGCGCGCGAGCCAGACCTCGCACGCCAACCCGCTTGGCCAGTTCGGCTACGTGGGCGCCTCGACCTACTTCGCGGCCGTCCGCCTCAATGAGGCCTGGATGACCCGCCTTGAGGTTGGCGTCACGGCACTGTAAAGGGAGGATGAGACCATGCGTCAAATCCACAAGGCACTGCAAGAGGTGTTTGATGACCCGACCCGTCGGGGTGTCGCCAAGGCGTTCCTCTACCTGTACAGGAACCAGCCCCTGCTCACGACCACGATATCCACCGGCGCCAACATCTACTTCACGACCGCAGCGGCCTCGCTGTACATCGTGGACGGTGTGACGATCTCGCTCCCGGCGGCGACCCAGGTCGGAACCGGCGCAACCGGTGGTAACAACTCGCTCTTCGGCTTCAACGTGCCGGCGACGGGTGCCAACATCGGGGTCTTCGGGTACGCGGTCGACAAGTTCGCGAACATCTACACCTTCTTCAACCCCGGTCAGACCTTCAGCCAAATCGGTCAGGTCATCTGGCCCACCCCGCCCGACTCGAAGGACGGGGTGGTAGTCGTCGGATACGGTATCCTCACCAACTCCACGACCCTCTTCACGGGGGGCACCTCACTGACGAACCAAGCCGGCACCAGCTGGCAGTTCATCTACGAGGTGGACGGCATCTACCAGATGAACAACTTCGGTCAAACCTAATAAGGAAAAAAGCAAATGTCCTACAATCTCGGAGAAGCAAACGGTGGCTATTCGGTACTCGTACCGGCCACCACGATGGCTCTGGGTTCGACGGCGGCGGCGGCGGGTGGCTTCTATGTCACCTCCACCGGTACCGCGCAGCTGAACTACAACGGTGTCGTCAAGCCCCTGGCCGCGTTCGCCAACCAGCTCGCCGCCTTCGGCCCCTCGATCCAGACCCAGACCTACCAGCAGCAGATCGCCCCGAAGAACCTGGGCCCCTACCAGGGCTGCCTGTTCATCGTAGCCTGCGACGACGCGGCCACCCCGAACCTTTACTGGTTCCAGGGCCCCGTCGTTGACGCGAGCCAGAACGTGTTCCCGCCCCCGGGACCGGGCTCTACGGTCAACAGCTCTACGGTCAACCCGGCCTTCAACCTGCCGAACTGGAACGTCAACGTCGTGCCCCTGCTGGCCTTCAGCATCGTCACGACCGCGGCCCAGGCCTATCAGGTCCCCGGTGGCCCCGCGCTCCCGACGCTGACTGGTGTAACGAACTATCAGTACACGTTCGTTTCGCTGACGGCGCCGATCCAGACGGTGCTTTGCAGCTGGCCGTCGAACTCGCTGGTCTAACCGTAACCCCCTGAACGGCTTCCGGCTGTTCAGTACGAGGGGCCCCTTCGGGGGCCCCTTGTTTTTTCAATCTCAACTAGAGGAATAAATGAGCACCAAACGCACCCTCCTGGAAGGGCAAACCCAGAGCGGCCTCGTGGCGCCGGCAATAGATGTCACGGAAGCGGACCGGATTGAACCCGTCACCGCAAACACAGACCTCAAGGAGCTCGCCCGGCGCGAGGAGGCAATCAAGAACTTCATGAACGAGATCGTCATCGTGAAGCTCCACAAGACAACCGACAAGAACGCGGCAACGCACGTGATCCTGTCCGTCAACGGAATGACCCAGCCGGTCTTCCGCGGGGTACCGACCCCGCTCAAGCGCAAGTACGTCGAGGTGCTCGCCCGGATGATCGAGAGCACTTATGAGCAGAACCAGCACCCCACGGACCTGGAGCGCTACGACATGGTCGAGACCGCGGCCCTGGCGTACCCCTTCGAGATAATCCGCGACGACAACCCGATCGGCCGTGAGTGGCTTGACCACATCATGGCGGAGAAACAGTAGACAACGAGGTAGCCTATGAATTATCTGCAGATCGTAAACCGCGCCATCTCGGAGTGTGGTAGCGCGCTGGCGCCGCTTACGACTCTGCAGAACCCGGCCGCCGGAGAGACGACCCGGTTCATCAACTGGGTCAACGACGCCTGGACCGAGATCCAGAACGAACAGTACGAGTGGAACTTCCTGCGCACGTGGCTGCAGTTCCAGACCTCGACGAACGTCCAGCAGTACACCCCCACCACCATCTTCTCGACAGCTACCGTATACGAAGGGACCCAGTCCCTGCCGACCGGTAGCTCGCTCGCCTCATACACCCTGAACCAGTGGGTGCGCAAGAGCTTCCGCTGCTTCCCGACCTCCCAGGGGGTCAACGGGGAGCAAATCCAGAGCTTCATGCCCTGGGACGACTTCCGCAATATCTATATGTATGCGTCCCAGCTCTCGAACTACACCCGCCCCGTCATCGCCAGCGTCGGTCCCGACAAGTCCCTGTGGTTCGGTCCGATCCCGGACGCTACCGGGTACACCATCACGGTAGAGGCGTGGCTCGCGCCACAGACCCTCTCGCTCGACGCCGACACCCCCCTCATGCCCCCCAACTACCACATGCTGCTCGTCTACAAAACGATGCGCAAGTACGCCGGCTTCGAGTCCGCGCCCGAGGTCGCTGCCCGCGCTGAGGAGGAGTTCACCCCGATGATGAACCAGCTCTACGTCGATCAGCTTCCGGTCATGGGCTCCGGCCCCCCGATCGCGACGGACCCCCGCTAATGGCGCGCCCCGGATCCTGGGCCCAGGTCTCCTACGACCGGGTCGACCTCAAGGGCGGGCTGGATCAGCTCACCCCCACGCTCAACCTCCCCTCGGGCTACGTTCGCAACGCGCAGAACTACGAGATCAGCATCACCGGGGGCTACTCCCGCATCCAGGGCTACGAGCGCTTCGACGGGCACACCTCGCCGAGCTCGATCGCCCCCAGCTACCTGCAGATCAGCACCCTGGTCGGGATCTCAAACCTCTCCGTCATTACGGGGCAGACGAGCGGCACGGTCGCGACGATCGGCGCCACCACGACCCTGAACGGGCTCTATTACGCGGGGATCGTCATCACCTCCGGGGGCCCCTTCCTTGCAGGGGAGGCACTCAAGGTGGGCGCGGTCTCCACCGGCAACGTCGTCGCCGTCAACCCCGGTATCTCGGACCCCTCTACGCTCGCGCTCTTTGCGGCGGGCGCGGCCAACGTACAGCGCCAGAACATCGCCGTGGTGCCGGGCTCCGGTAGCGTCCTTGGTGTCTTCTACATCAACGGCAAGACCTACGCCTTCCGCAACAACGCCGGCGGGACCGCGGTCGCGCTCTATGTCTCCAGCTCCACCGGTTGGACCCTCGTGCCCTTTGGGCGCGAGCTCTCCTACTCCTCCGCGGTCGGTACGACGACCCCGGTCGTGGGGCAGGCCCTGGTGGGGGCCACCTCGGGGACCGCGGCGGTGATCGCCGCGGTTATCAACCAGACCGGCGGCGTAACCTCCGGGCTCCCACTCTGGGCGGGCAGCACCGGGCGCTTTATCCTCGGGACCCCGACGGGTAGCGGGTTCGTGAACGGGGAGCTGCTCCAGATCAGCGGGGTCACGGTCGCGACCGCCAGCTCCCTGGCCACCGTTATAGCGCCCGCCCCCAGCGGCAAGTACGTCATCGACGTCGCCGCCTTTGGCGGGGGCACGAGCACCACCAACGTCGCTTACGGCGCGAGCGGGGTCGACCGGGCCTTTTCCTTCGACCCGACCCCGACCACGGCGTTCCCGCTCGGGGTCTACGCGCCGATCACTACCGGGTCCGTCCCCGACACCCCGCAGGTCGCGCGCAAGCACCTCAACTACCTCCTGGTCGGGATCCAGAACAGCCTGCAGATCAGCGGGCTGGGGCTCCCGTTCCAATGGACCCCGCTCTCCGGCGGGGCCGAGATACTGCTCCAGGAAAACATAACCAACCTGATGCCGCTCCCGGGCAATCAAGCTACGGGCGCGCTCGCGATCTTCAGCCAGAACTACACCTATATCCTGTACGGATCCTCCCAGTCGACTTTCCAGCTCGTGCCCTACAACATCAAGGCGGGGGCGTACTTCAACACCGCCGCCAACCTCGCTGACGTCTATATGTTCGAGACCCGCGGGATCACGAGCATGACGACAACCCTGCAGTACGGGAACTTCGAGCCCTCCTACGTCACGATGAACATCAAGCCCTTCATCGACGCCCACCAGCAGAACGTGACCTGCGCGATCGTCGACCGGGAGAAGAGCCAGTACCGGGTGTTCTTCAGCGACGGCTACGGCCTGAGCGCCACCTTCCTGAACAAGCAGTACGCGGGCTGCATACCGCTCGCCTTCCCCAACCCGGTGCTGACTGTTTGCGACGGGGTGGACCCCGTGACCGGGCAGCAGCTCCTGTTTTTTGGATCGAGCAACGGCTACGTGTACCAGCTCGAGAAGGGCACGAGCTTCGATGGCTCCCCGATCCAGGCCTTCCTGCAGTTCGTGTTCAACTCGATGAAGAGCCACCGGGTCCTCAAGCGCTACCGCAAGACGAGCCTGGAGATCTCCGGCTCCCAGTACTGCTTTTTTTCCACCAGCTACAGCCTGGGGTACGGGCTCTCGACCGTCGGGCAGCCCGGCACCACGAACTACGCGGTGCCGTTTACGCAGGCGTTCTGGGACAGCTTTACGTGGGATAGCTTTACCTGGGACGGCACCAACCTCGCGCCCCAGGAGATCGAGATGGCCGGTACCGCCGAGAACATCTCGCTCTACATCCTTTCCAACACCGATCTGTTGCAGCCCTTTACGATCAACACCGCAACGATCCACTACACGATACGTCGAGGGATCCGCTAATGAGCAACTCCTACTACAACCCCTCGGGGAATCCCGCCACCGGGGCCTCCGGGCTGAGCGCCACCATCCGGGCGGAGTTCGTATCCATCGCCAACGGGTTCTCGCTCCTGCCCTCGTTCACCTCGGGCGTGACCGGTCAGGTGCTTGTTTCGCAGGGCACGGGGGCACCGACCTTCAGCGCGTTCTTCTCGGTGGCGCCCGCCACCGGGGTCGTGACCCAGACAATCCAGGGGAGCTCGGCGATTACGCTATCGAGCACGCTCTTCGAGTCCACCGGGTTGATCAACAACTACCTCTCGCACGACACCCGCAACGCCTCGGGCGGTAACGCGGCCTCGAGCGACTTCGTGGCCACCGCCGACACCGGCACGGACACGACGAACTATATCAATTTTGGTATTAACGGCTCGGGGTTCTCCCAGGGCTCGTGGACGATCAGCGGCGCCCTTGATGGCTACCTGTATACCCAATCGAGCAACCTGACGCTGGGCACCGCCACCGCCGGCAAGAACGTCTACATCCACGTGGGGGGCACGCTCTCGGCCAACATCGTCGGGACCTTTAGCGCTACCGGTCTCGCCATCACGGGCGCGCTCTCCGCCACCGGCGGCTTCACCGGCAACGTAACCGGTAACGTCAGCGGGAGCGCGGGGAGCGCTACGACCGCCACAACCGCGGCGACCGCGAACGCGCTCAATGCGGCCAACAGCTACTCCGTCGTCGGCATCACCGCCACCGGCGGCTTCACCGGCAACGTAACCGGTAACGTCAGCGGGAGCGCGGGGAGCGCTACGACCGCCACAACCGCGAACGCGCTCAATGCGGCCAACAGCTACTCCGTCGTCGGCATCACCGCCAGCGGCGCGATCACGGCGGTGGGGCTCACGAGCTCCAGCGGTCTAACGGTAAACTCCGGGGTCTCCTCCCTGCAGGGGGCAGCGACCCCTACCAGCGTCCTCACCTACGGCGCAACGACCACGGTCAACTGCTCCCTCAGCAACGCCTTCCGGGTGGTGATGACCGGCAACATAACGACCCTGACCATCAACAACGCCGCCGATGGGCAGGGGATTACGATCCGCTTCAAGCAGGACGCTACCGGCGGCCGCACCGTCGCATGGCCAGCGAGCTTCCGCTGGAACGGGGGGAGCATCCCCTCGCTGTCCACCGCTGCGAACTCGATCGATATGCTGACCGCGGCCTACGATAGCGCCGACAGCACCTGGGTGGCCACCCTTCTGAAGGGCGTACAGTAATGAGCTTCTCGGTCATCCCGGTCAAGCAGCCGCCCACGGTCGCCGCCGTAGCGGGGATAGCCGCGAACGGGATGTACTCGGCGGACGGTACCTCGTGGACTACCGTATCGGTGCCGGCGGCGACCTACCAGTACTGCGAGCTCGCGTACGGTAACGGGCGCTTTGTCGCGGTCTCCGGGCTTAACAACAACAGCAACGTCGCCGCAATCAGCCAGGACGGCATAAACTGGACCGCCACCTCGATGCCCTACGCCGGCCGGTGGTGCAAGATCGTGTTCGGGAACGGGCTCTTTGTGGCTACCGACACGTTCAACGCGGTCTCCACCGTCGCTACCTCCCCGGACGGCATAACGTGGACCCTGCGTACGGTGCCGGGGGGCCTCCTCTCTTGGCCAAACCTCATTTTTGGTGGGGGCTATTTTTGTCTTGGCGCGGGCGCCTCGACGGCGCGGGCCAACTCCCCCGACGGCATCAACTGGACGGCGCAGACCGGAGCGAACACGACGGCGGCGGGAAACCGCGCGGGGGCCTATGGGAACGGGACCTTCGTTCGATCTAACGGATCGTCCGGAGAGTACTCGACCAACAACGGGGTTACCTGGACTAGCATGACCCCGTCGGCCACGGTCGCGGGCTCGATAGCGTTCGGGGCCGGACTCTTCGTGTCGGTAAACAACGGGGGCACGACCCAGACCTGCTACAGCTCGCCGGACGGGTTCACCTGGACCGCCCGTACGCTCGCAACCAGTCAGATCTATAACTCGGTCTTTTACGCGGGCGGCCGGTTCATAGCGACCCCCAACACCGCCGGGCCGCTGAACTACTCCCTGGACGGGATCAACTGGACCGCTGGGCCAAACAACCCCCTCGGGTCGATCTACGGTATGGTGGATAACAGAACCCTATGACAGCTCTCACCGCAACCCGGTACCTCATAGCCCTCGGCAAATGGATAGCGACCGCCGCGCTCGTCGTGGCCGCGCTCCCGCTCGCGCCCCTGATGGTGGCGGCCGCTCTCGCCCTCACCGCGGTCCTGACCCGGGGCGGTCGCAGCACCGCCTACATCCCCCGGTTCCTCAACACCTATGACGACCCCGGGGTTGACCAGGGGATGTACGAACCCCAGGTGGCCGCGGTGTACGCCCGCTACGGCTGGTACGTGAAGACCCTCTACTGGCTCGGGGTCCGTAACCAGTGCTACGGGCTCTTTAGCGCGATCGCGCCCCCCCTGCGCTACGGGGACCCCGGGCTCGTGTTCTACCGGGTTGGGGGGCACCTGTTTGCGGAGCAGGACGGGGCGATCTATTTCGATCTGATATGGCGCTGGAACTGGAGCGGCTCCCGCTGCGGGGAGTTCCGTATCGGGTGGAAGCTGTTTGCGGTCGAGCAATTCCTCAACGGGAGCCAGACCTGCACGAACCCCTCGATGAACCGGCCGACGTTTGACCTCGCGCTGAACCGGCTCTACAAGCTGGGGCAGTTCTAGCATGGCGGCCACGGGCGCGATCGTTGTAAACCCCTTCAACACGGGGGCGCTCTTCACCCCCAGCAAGACGATCTCGGTCGACGACGCCGGCAACCTCTACTTTACGAGCCTCGTGCTCCGTGGCACGACCGTGGCCCCTTGGGGCTCGCCCTACACCGCGATAGACCTGGGGACCACGGGCGCGGTCGAGGGGGACGCCGGGGGCGTCAACCTCGTCTACAACGGCTACTACAGCGGGTCGAGCTGGTACCGCAAGACCACGAACACGTTCTCGGTCCTCGGGATGAACACCAACGGGCTGATCTTCCAGTCCGCCCCGAGCGGCTCCGCCGGGGGCGCGCTCACGCCGACCCAGTTCCTGGCGATCACGCCCTACGGGAACATGACCGTCGGGGCACCGGCCAGCGGGGTCGCGCTCACCGTCAACAACGTAAGCACGAACCCGATCGGGCTGTTGGTTTCCGGGGCTACCGCCGGGGATGGGTTCGTCCGCATGGACGGCGCCTCCGGGACCAACCGAGCAATACAGGGGAGCACCTCCGGCGTCGCCCGCTGGCAGATGACTATGGGCAACACCACGGCCGAGAGCGGATCGAACGCGGGCTCGGACATTGGTATCTACCGCTATGCCGACAACGGCGCCTATCTCGGAAACCCACTTTTCATATCCCGCAGCACGGGGGCAATAACTTTAGGCGCCGCCGCCAGCGGCAGCGCTACCTTATCCGTCTACGGCGTGACCGGGGGTACGCCGACGCTCTGGTGCGGGGGCGCGACACTGGGGGCCGCTGTGGGCAACTACAGCACCCTCATCAACCTCAATTCGACGGGCAATAACTATGATCAGCTACAGGTACAGAGCTACCGCGAGACCGCGGGTTCTTCCTGGACTAATGCCTCCACACGCCTGCAAAAGGTTGTAGATGTTACGCAGCAAGGGTACATCTTTTTCGGGGACGGTGGGCGCGGCACCCCAGCCGGTACCGTGGGGCTGATACTTGGTAGCAGCGGTAGGGACGCTTTATATGTAAATTCGAACGGCAACGTCACTATCCCCGCCCCCTCCAGCGGTCGCACGCTAGACCTTAACGCCGGCCCCGGTGGGATGGGTAACTGGGCTGCCCCCACCGGGCAGGATATGACGATCGGGCTCTCGGCTAACGCGGGCGCGACCTACGGGTACCTGGGCCTGAACCATCTGGGCTCGATGTACTTGGTAATGCAGGACGCCAACTCCCTGATGGCTTTTGGCACCCAGAACACTATCCGCTTGACTATCGGGGCCGGGGGCGGGGTCACGATCGCCGCACCGACCTCGAATGGGAACGGGCTCTCTGTCACCGGGGGTAACTTCTCCGGTACTGCTGCGGCGGTAATCAAGGGCGGGGACCTGACCAGCAACATCTGCTTTGACATATTGGGGAACACGAACACCAATAACCCGAGCGTCGTTCGGTTTATCAACAACGGCTACTCGACGGTCTACTTCCAGATGTATGTGGATGCGACCCAATCAACGATCGGCACGATCGGCGCGACCCCGTTTTATTTAAGTAGCAATAACGTCCCGCGGGTTAGCCTCTCCTCCGCCGGTAACGTCGGGATCGCCGTCCCCGCCAGCGGCCCCGCGCTCACCATCAATAGCCTGACCAGCACCTATAACTGGTTGGCCTCGGACGGCACCTGCCAGAGCTTCCTGTATCTCGCGGGAGCCGGTGGGGCGACCGTTGGCACCATAACTAACCACCCCTACCAGATCCAGACCAACAACACCGCTCGGCTCGTTATCAGCAACACGGGCGTGGTCGATATATCAGCGGGCTCCGGCAACCTGACGATGGGCGGGGGCGGCATTACGCGGGCGGCGATCAACCTCGGCTCCCTAACGGCGAGCGGGTTTTTGTCAGCTAACCACGGCGGCCCACGGATACCGGACATCGTGGTCTTCCGCCTCCGCTGCACAACCGCCAACCAGACCTACGCGGTCGGGGACGAGATCAACTTTAACGACTACTTCACGACGACCGGGACATCTATCGGCGGCACTTGGTGTAACGCGACACAGGTCGGCTGCGCCTTCCGCGCGCTCGGGATCGTGAACAACAAGAACGCGGTAACGACGAGCGCGGGCCTGACCGTGGCCGACTGGTCCGTCATCGCCTACTGCCACTGGCTCTAGGGGGCCCAATGCAAGCCATCAAGCGCTTTATCTTTGACTGCCTCTCGGACAGCTCCGGGGCGTGGTGCGGCGCCCGGGTGCTGATCATGGCCTCGGGGTTCGCGCTCGTGGGCAAGTTCCTGCTGGGGGCGGTGGCCGCCAGCGACCTCTACGCCGGGATCGGGGCGCTCGCCTGCGCCTACGCCGGCAAGGACTGGAGTGAGCGCAAATGAACTGGATCGCTACGTGTATAATGGTGTCCGTACTATCACTGGCCGGGGGATCCTGGCTGGGCTACGAGTACGAATCCAGGGCCCTTGATGCCTTCAAAGCGACGCAGCTTGCGCTCGCCCAAAGGGCCGCCGACGAGGCGGCCGCCACAGCCAAACACGACAAGGAGGTCCGCGATGAGATCGACGCAAAGGATCAGCGCGAGCTTGCTGACTACGGGCGCTATGTTGCTCAGCTCCTGCGCAACCACACCGGTAGCGGTACCCTGCCCGCCCCCACCCCAGGCCCCCAGCTCCCTGGTCCGGGAGCCCTCGGACCAGGACCTGCAGAGCCTGATCGACCTATATCGTGCCCGGATAGCGGCCAGGACGCCTCCGACCACGTCACCCTCGACGCCCTGATACAGCTCCAGCGCTGGCGGGAGTACGCCCGCGAGACCGGGCAAGGACAGTAATATGACGACCTCCACCACCCCATCCAGCAGCAGCTCGGCGATGCCGACGATGACCCCGATGAACGGGGCCACAACCCAGCAGAACCAAGCGGGCTCCGTGCCCCCCGGTGTCTCCCAACCCTCGGCGGATCCGGGCACCTCGGCCGCGGCCCAGGGCACCAACGTCACCGCCACCGCCAACCAAGCGATCCAGGTCCGCCCCAGCGGCCCCAGCCCCGCGGGGGGCTCGTCGGCATCGACCGGGGGTACCTCCTCCGGCGGTACCTCCTCGGGCGCCTCCGCCCCGGCGGCGCCGACCCCGCCCACGGTCACGGCGCCCTCGATCGATACCCCGCCCACGGTAGGGTTCGACAGTTCGAACGTGACCCCCACCAAGGCCAACGGGGGCCTGATCGACACCGCCCAGATCCCGACCGCCAACGTCACGGGCTCGCAGGCGACCCAGTGGAACCCGACCTCGGACCAGACCGCCGCGGGCCAGCTCAACACGATCCTGGCGAGCGGGAGCCCGCTCATGTCCCAGGCCGCGCTCCAGGGCGAGCAGGCCGCCGCCGGCCGGGGGCTGCTCAACAGCTCGATGGGGATCGGCGCCGCCCAGCAGGCGATGATCAACAGCGCGACCCCGATCGCCACCAGCACCGCCCAGACCCTGGCGGCCGCCGGCGCCCAGAACGCGCAGGAGAGCACCCAGGCGAACTTCGCGACCGCCGCCGCGGCCAACGCCGCCGCCCAGCAGAAGGCGGGCGCGGACACGGCCGCGATACAGTCCAACGCCCAGGCGCTCGACACCGCCTCCCAGTTTATCGCGAGCGGGAACCTGACGGCCGCCCAGGCCAACGCCACGAACCTCGTCAACACCAACATCGCCAACGGGAACCTGAAGATCTCGGCCGCTGAAACCACCGCCACGATCGCCGCGAACATGGCGACCACGACCTACACGACCAAGATGTCGGCGGTCATCAACGCGAACGCCAACCTCTCCCAGATGGCGCAGCAGCTGATGAGCATCACCGCCAGCGCCAACAGCAACCCCAACGACCCCAACCCCTCCAAGACGATCGGGCTCGCGCTCTCCGCGCTCCAGAACGCGGTGGCCGCCTACCAGTCCGTAACGGGCGCCAACTACAGCTCGTTCTTTAACGGCGGCATCAGCGGCACCGCCTCGAACGGTACCACGACCACGATCGGCGGGAACAACACCGCGGCGACCACGACCACCCCGACCCTGAGCCCCTACGGGCACGTGAAGAGCAAGTAGGTGGCCTACACGATCGGACCCGAGCGCCTGCACGAGGTGCGGCCCGCGCTCGACGGGCTCATTCTGGACCACTACCGGGAGGTCGCGCACTACCAGGACCGGGTGCCGCTGGCGCCCCGCTGGTCCGAGTACGAGCGCCTGGACCGCAACCAGGACCTCCTGATCATGGCGGTCCGGTGCGACGGGGAGCTCGTGGGCTACGCCTTCTGGGTGCTCCGGGAGCACCTCCACTACGCGGGCCACCTCGTGGCCTACAACGACGTCATCTATCTGCGGCCGGAGCACCGCCGCGGAAGGACCGGGTTGCGGCTCATCGATGAGTCCGAGTACCTCCTCAAGTGCCTGGGGGTCGACCGGATCCTCTGGCACCTCAAACCATCACACGACTGGTCCCCCATCCTCAAGCGCAGGGGCTACCAGACCGAGGAACTGATCCTCGGGAAATACGTCGGAGCATAGATATGGCGATCACTGCAGCGGTAGTTATAGGCGGGGCCGAAACCGTAGGGGGCGCGGTGGCGCTCTTCGGCGAGGGGGCGGCCGCCCTCAGCACACTGGGGACGATCGCCGCCGGGGCGGAGATGATCGGGGGCGCCGCGAGCCTGATCGGTGTCGCCACCGGCAACAGCTCGCTCTCCAAGCTCGGCGGTATCGTCGGCGGACTGGGCGGCGCCGGGATGGCCCTGGGCGGGAGCGCGCTCTTTGCGGCCTCGACCACGGCCGCTAACGCCGCCCCCGCGCTCGCCGGCGGGGCGCTGGATCAGACCGCCACGGGCACGATCGCTAACGGCGCCGGCACGGCGGACGCGCTCAACAGCGTCAAGGGCGCCACGGCCATAACGAACCCCGTCGACGCCGGCGCCGCGCTCAACACCGCGAGCGCGGGGGTGGACGCCGCCCCGGTCGCGGGGGTTACCGCGGCGGGCGGGACCCCGGCCAGCGCCACGATGATGGCGAACCCGAACTACCCGATGGGCACCGCCCCCGCCAGCGACGGGCTCCTCAACAGCGCGAGCGCGCAGGACATCAGTACCGCCGGCGCCAACGGGGTCAGCACCCCCGCGGTCGCGCCCCCGCCCCCCGCGGGGATGGCCTCCGCCGGCGGGCTCACGGGCGCCGAGCCCGCCGGCCAAGCGGTGGCCGGCATGGGCGGCACCGGCCCGGTAGCGGGCGCTGGGGGATACACCCCGCCCAACCCGGGCATGCTCGGGGCCGCGCCCGCGGGCTCCAGTTTTGCGGCCGGTGGCGCGGCCCCCCTTACGGGTGCCGAGGGCGCCAGCCAAGCCGCCGCCGGGATCGGTTCCGGGGCGGTCCCGCCCCCGGACTCGCCCAGCCTGTGGCAGCAGTTCAAGAGCCTCCCGCTCTCGGACAAGATCGCGGCGATGCAGGTCGGCAGCGGGGTTATCGGCGGGATCTCCAAGTACATCGCGCCCGACCCCCTGACCAAGTCCCAGATCGCCAAGAACAACGCCGAGACCGCGGCACTGGGCGCGCAGACCGCAACCCGGAACGCCCACAACGCGAGCGTACAGGCCGAGGCGCCCACCTTCAGCGCCCCGACCCCCAACAACCCCACGGGCGGTATGCCGGGGCCCTCGCTCAACAACGCCGCGGGCAACCCCTATAGCCTGAACAACAACCCGACCGCCAACCCCGGTCTACTGCAGCAGGCCAACCCTAACCTGCCCGGAGCGCACTAATGGCCAAGAACTTCCCCGCCAAGAAGGGCGGCGCGATGCCCGTCAAGCCCGAGAAGGGGGCCTCCCCCGCCGGCAAACAGCCCCCCACCGGTAAGGGCGCAATTGACCCCGAGTCAGTTCTTCAGAAGCTCCAGATCCCGCAGCAGTTCCAGCAGGGGTTTATGGGCGCGGTCAAGGCCTGCATGCACTTCGTCGTGACCCCGGCCACGCACCAGTACTTCCTCAACGCCCTCAAGGGCCCGGGCCCGGCCTCGCAGAAGATCAAGGAGGGCGTCGAGCAGCTCCTCAAGATCGTGGTCCACCAGAGCAAGGGCCAGTTCCCGCCCCAGATGTATATCCCGGTCGGGACCTACATGATCACCTGGGTTGCGGACTACATCCGGCGCGCCAAGCTGCTGCCGGTCACCGACCAGGACGTCGGGCTCGCGGTCCAGATGTTCATGCACACCACCCTCCAGGGGCTGGACAACGCCCAGAAGAGCGGGGGCGTGCTCGGCCAGAAGCCCGCCGGTGGGGCGCCACAACCCGGACAGCCGCCGGCGCCCGGGGGCGCGCAGCCCCCCGCACCGCCCCCCGGTCCGCAGCCCGGGCCGGCTATGCCCAAAATGACAGCGCCCCCCTCGGAGGCGCCGGGGGCGAACCCCAACCTTGGCCCCGGTTCGGCGCCCGGTCCGCAGCAGGGGCTGCTCCAGGCGAAGATGGGGTAACTTATGTGTAACTTAGTCCGGTTTACGGTGGGGGCATAACATGGGTCTTCTTGACGGTATCGCGTACGGGCTCGCCGGCGGTCTGGCCGGTGGCGCCGAGGCGGCGCAGCCCGCCCTGGCTGAGCTCCAGAAGGGCGAGATCTCCAAGCAGCTCGCGCAGCAGACGGCGGACCTGCACGTCCAGTCCGAGAAACAGATCCAGGACTATGCCCACAGCTACCAGAACGAACAGCGCCAGCGGGTTGGGGGTATCGTTGCGGGATCCACCAAGGACGTTATCGACCCGGTTGCGGGCGGCAACGCCCAGCTCCCGGGGGCCTCGAACGACGAGATCAACACCGCGATGAACGCGGACCCGACCCAGCTTCAGGGGGTCTCCCCCGACCTGGGCGGCACCGGCCCCCAGACCCCGCGCGCGACCCACAAGGTGTTCGACCCGGAGGCGGCGCAGGAGAACCTGAACAAGGCGGGCTACATCCAGGAGGCCACGGAGCTGGGCAAGCAGGACGAGGTCGGGGTCACCATGGGCGGCCCCTACGGCATCCAGGGGGAGTACAGCAAGCAGCACCCCGGGCACTTCATCCCGATCCACGACAACGGGCTCCTCAACTCCCAGATCCAGTCCGGGCACGATACCACGAAGCAGATCGATACCGCGGTCTCCGCCGCCTCCAGGCTCGCGGCGGCGCAGGAGCACCAAGCCCGCTCGACCGGGGACGCGGCGGGCGCGAACGCGATCGATAATATGCCACCCATATCGGCCGATGAGGACCGCTGGGGGGTTACCTCGACCGACCCCAAGAACATGGGCGGGATCGTCCCCCACCCCGCGGTGGTCGAGGCCCAGCGGGCGGTAGGCCACCACGCGCTCGCCGCCGGAAAGACCACCGCCCAGGCGATGGCCATGGTTCACGAAAAGATGCCGCTCTATCTGAGCACCGCGGACGCGATGGCGCAGAAGGAGAACCCCGCGCTCGCCGCGAGCGCCGCCGGCGGCGACAAGTCCGCCCAGGCCCAGATGCTCAAGCTCCGCGTCAAGCACCTCGGTACCGTGATGAACCACGTACTGGTTGGATCCCCCCAAGGCAACTAAGGCAACCTAATGGCCGAACAAGACAACCTCGACTGGACCCAGCACCCGACGATCCTGACCCCTGAACAGCTCGCTATACAGAGCGACGACTTCAAGGCCGGGTACGGGGCGGACTACAAGAGCTGGGGGAACCTGCGCCGCACGGCGGGGGCTGTCACTGGCGCGGACGACAAGGACACCCCCTCCGAGATGCCCAAGGGCGGCCGGCCGGGGCCCGCCTTCAACGACGGCGACCTGGATTCGCTCGTCAAGAGCGTAAAGCCCGGGGGCGCGCCGGGGAAGCTCGAGCGTGCACCAAACACGGACGATCGTCCCGCTTTCAATGACAACGACCTGGACTCCCTGGTCGACAGCGTAAAGCCCGGGGGCCCGACCGCCGGCACCCCGGACGCCGCCGCGGGGATGAGCGAGCTCGAGAAGGGCGCCGCCTCGGGCGTCAGCCAAGTGCTGCAGCTCGGGCCCGCGCTCAAGCTCCTGGGGAGCTCGGCCGCTATCAAGGGCGCCAGCGATCAGCTGGCCGCGTTCGACAAGATCGACGCCAAGCAGACCGCCGCCAACGTCGATCCCGAGGGCAAGCTCCAGGCGTTTGATTACGAACAGGCATCCCCCGCGGAGCGCGCGCAGATGCGCCAGCAGTGGGAGTCGGCGGTCGCCAACAACCGCGAGACCCAGAAGGCGGCGGCCACCGCGTGGCTGGAGTTCGCAAAAGAACAGGAGCCCCTCAGGGGCCGGGTGCCCTCTATCTCCGACGTGCACAACGCGGGCGACTTCGGGGCGTGGCTCGCCAACAAGGGGATGGCCAACGCGGTCAGCCTCGCCCCCATCCTCATGGCCGCAGCGATCCCTGTCGTGGGCCCGGCGGTGGCCGGCGCCGGCATCGCCGCGCAGGGCTTTGCGGGCGCGACCGGGGAGCAGGCCGGCAAGGCGGTCGCCGCGGCGCCCGAGGGATCCGATCAGGCCGCTGCGGCCGCCTCCGGCGTCGAGCAGAACCTGGGCACCATTGGGGTCTCGGGCGCGGCCAACACCGCGCTCAACTTCGTACCGGGCGCGCCCGTGGGTCGGCTCGCCGGCGCCGCGGCGGGACCGGTCCGTAACCGGCTGGCTAGCGCCGCCGCCGGGGGAGCCACCCAGGCCAGCGTAGGGGCCGCGCAGGCCGGCGTCAGCCAGCTCGCCACCGAGGGGACCCTGGACCCCAAGGGGCTGCTTGAGGGGGCCGCGGAGGGGGGCGTTGTCGGCGCCGGTCTGGGGGCCGCGCACGGCCACCCCGCGCCGAGCCGCGCCCCCAAGCCCACGGTGGACGACATCGCCACCTCGAGCGATCCGGTCGCCACCGCCATGGCCGCCGCGCGCGCAACCGACGAGGAGCTGGGGGTCCATACCCAGGGGCTCGTCGAGGCCCTCAACCGCCACCTCTCGCCCGAGCCCCTCCAGCTGGGCTACCACGAAAAGACCCAGGGCGAGGTCGTCGGCCCCGACGGGCTGCCGGTCCGCGGCCCCGGGGACAACCTCCTGCCGGACGGCACCGTCCGTCCCGCCGGCCTGCTCGAGGCCCCCTCCGCGATCCGCCCCCAGGACACCTCCAACCAGATCGAGCACCATGAGACCCCGCCCAGCGCCGGCCCCATCGACACCGACCACGGGCCCGCGTCAGCTATGGAGCGCGCCAACGAGGCCCAGATGCCCACCCGGGAGGTGGTCCCGCTCCCCAAGGAGGAGACCGAGCCCGAGAGCCCCTCGATGGCCAACCTCGTGCACGGCGAGGAGGCAGAGCCCGCGCCCACTACCCCGGCGCCAAAGTTCACCCCGGGGGAGAAGGCCGAGCTCCGGGGCCAGCAGCGGCTCCCGCTCGAGGGCGGCGAGGGCACCGCCCCGGCGCCCGCCGCCGCGCCCGCCCCCATGAAGGGCCCCTCCGCGCCCGCCGGCGCGCAGGGCCGCCTC
>Ga0209067_10000265_pt1 | contig 36075 bp, 30 predicted proteins | sample ColStrG_CSR_2013_FD_187199 | JGI IMG/M metagenome (GOLD analysis project Ga0209067, IMG submission 187199) | Freshwater sediment microbial communities in response to fracking from Pennsylvania, USA - Cold Stream Run_MetaG_CSR_2013 (SPAdes)... | ecosystem: Environmental > Aquatic > Freshwater >... | reverse complement strand
CTACTAGTCCCCGGCGTGCACGGGTAGGCGCCGCCCGCCGGGGACTAGTAGCGGTAGAGCTCGGGCTTGTAGGGCCCGGACTTTTCCACACCGATATAACGTGCCTGCGTGTCGGTCAGTTCCGTCAGGCGCGCGTTGAGCTTCTTGAGCTGCAGGCGGGCAACCTTTTCGTCGAGATGCTTGGGCAGCACGTACACGCCGATGGGGTAGTCCTTGGTCTTGCCGAAGAGTTCGATCTGCGCGAGCACCTGGTTGGCGAACGAGGAGCTCATCACGTAACTGGGGTGCCCGGTGGCGCACCCGAGGTTGACCAGGCGTCCCTCGGCCAGCAGGATGATGCGCTTGCCGTCCGGGAAGATGACGTGGTCGACCTGCGGCTTGATGTTCTCCCAGGTGTACTGCTTGAGCGAGGCGATATCGATCTCGTTGTCGAAGTGCCCGATATTGCAAACGATGGCCTGGTCCTTCATCTGCTGCATGTGCGCATGCGTGATGACATGGAAGTTGCCCGTCGCGGTGACGAAGATGTCGGCCTGGCTGGCCGCTTCGTCCATGGTTACCACGCGATAGCCTTCCATGGCCGCCTGCAGCGCGCAGATGGGGTCGATTTCCGTAACCCAGACCTGTGCGGACAGTGCACGCAGGGCCTGCGCCGAACCCTTGCCCACGTCACCGTAGCCCGCCACGACTGCGACCTTGCCGGCGATCATGACGTCGGTGGCGCGCTTGATGCCGTCGACCAGGGATTCGCGGCAGCCGTAGAGGTTGTCGAACTTGCTTTTCGTGACCGAGTCATTGACGTTGATGGCCGGGAACTTGAGCGAGCCGTCGCGCGCCATCTGGTAGAGCCGCTTGACGCCCGTGGTGGTTTCTTCGGTAACACCCTTGATATGAGCCAGGCGCGTCGAATACCAGTTGGGGCTGCGCTTGAGCTGGGCCGCAATGGACGCGAACAGGCAGGTCTCTTCCTCGCTCGTGGGATTGGTGAGCAGGCTGGCATCGGTCTCGGCGCGTGCGCCCAGGTGCAGCAGCAGCGTGGCGTCGCCACCATCATCGAGGATCATGTTGCTGAAGCCGCCATCGGCCCACTCGAAGATGCGGTGCGTGTAGTCCCAGTACTCGGTGAGCGTCTCGCCCTTCTTGGCGAACACCGGCGTGCCCGAGGCGGCAATGGCCGCCGCGGCGTGGTCCTGGGTGGAGTAGATATTGCAGGACGCCCAGCGCACCTGGGCCCCCAGCGCCTGCAGGGTCTCGATGAGCACCGCGGTCTGGATGGTCATGTGCAGCGAGCCCGTGATGCGGGCGCCGCGCAGGGGCTGCTGGGAGGCGTATTCATCGCGGATGGCGATGAGGCCGGGCATTTCGGTCTCGGCGATCGAGATTTCCTTGCGGCCCCAGTCGGCCAGGGCAAGGTCGGTAACGACAAAATCAGTAACGGGTTTGAGTACGGCGCTCATCTCGCGCCCTCCTTTCGGTTGAAAAAGGCAGGTTCGCGAGCGCCGTTGGCACCACACCGCAGGGCGCGGCATGCGCTTCGAGCCTGGCGCGCAAACTGATGGGCTTGCGGTCGCAGCGCTCCTCGAAGCAGGCCCTTATTGTACGGGAAGCGGGGGAAAGAATAAGGCCGGAAGGAGTGGCAAGCGGGGCAATTGGCCGGTATTCGCCCGGCAATCCGGGCGACCAGGCCTGCAAGCCATACTCATTACGCAATTGCGGACACTGCCTCCGGTCGGGGCCGGCAGGCGCCTTATGGCACGGTGCGGGCACGTGTGCGCCGTGCTGGCCGGCGAACTCGCCGGCCATCACGGGACCGGCCCTTAGCCCTTGACGCCGGCGGCGGCGCGCAGTGCCGCGGCCTTGTCGGTGCGTTCCCAGCTGAACTCGGGTTCGTCGCGGCCAAAGTGCCCGTAGGCAGCCGTCTTGCCGTAGATCGGGCGCAGCAGATCGAGCATCTGGACGATGCCCTTGGGGCGCAGGTCGAAGTGCTCATTGACCAGCCGCGCCAGCAGCTCGTCGCTCACCACGCCGGTGCCGTCGGTATTGACGGTGATGTTGATGGGCTTGGAATAGCCGATGGCGTAGCTCACCTGCACCTGGCAGCGGCGCGCCAGCTTGGCCGCCACGATGTTCTTGGCGACATAGCGTGCCGCATAGGCGGCCGAACGGTCGACCTTGGTGGGGTCCTTGCCGGAAAACGCGCCGCCACCGTGGGGGCAGGCGCCGCCATAGGTGTCGACGATGATCTTGCGGCCGGTAAGGCCGCAGTCGCCGTGCGGGCCACCGATGACGAAACGGCCGGTGGGATTGATCAGGTACTTGGTGTCGGCGAGCCACTCGCGCGGCAGCACGGGCTTGACGATCTCCTCGATGACCGCCTCGCGCAGGGTGTTGTAGTCGACGTCCGGGTCATGCTGGGTCGAGAGCACGACGGTGTCGATCGACTGGGGCTTGCCGTCAACGTAGCGCAGCGTGACCTGGGACTTGGCGTCGGGGCGCAGCCAGGACAGGCGGCCGTCGCGGCGCAGGTCGGCCTGGCGCTCGACGAGACGGTGGGCATAGTAGATGGCCGCGGGCATGAGCTCGGGCGTTTCGTCGCAGGCAAAACCGAACATCAGGCCCTGGTCGCCGGCACCCTGGTCCAGGTCCAGGCCCTTGCCTTCATCGACGCCCTGGGCGATGTCGGGGCTCTGGCGGTCGTAGCAGACCATGACCGCACAGCCCTTGTAGTCGATGCCGTAGTCGCTGTTGTCGTAGCCGATGCGCTTGATGACCTCGCGCGCAACGCCGGAGTAGTCGATCGTGGCGTGGGTGGTGATTTCGCCGGCGAGGACCACGAGACCCGTGGTGACCAGGGTTTCCGCAGCTACGCGCGCGTGCGGGTCTTTTTCGAAGATTGCATCGAGGATGCCGTCCGAGATCTGGTCCGCGACTTTGTCGGGGTGGCCTTCGGAAACGGATTCGGAGGTAAAGAGGTAATCGCCTGCCATGGTGCGCTCCTGGGTCAATCTGCGCCCCATGGCCGCTATGGCGGGTGACGCTTTAGCAGATGTTTCCGCCGGGAGCCTATGCCCACGGCACGGACTGCCCTGCAAGTTGACCATTAAACCGGCAGTCCGCGTGGCAAGTATAAGCCATGCGCAGCGGATGCCGATTGCGCGCATTCCTCATTACTATCCTGCCTTTACCCCCTTAACCCCGGGTGGGGCACGACAGGCGTACTACCCGCCCTGGGTCACGGCCCGGGCGTCAGGATCCCTTACGATGATCTTCCTTTTCCGGCTGCTCGGGCTGCTGCCCCTGCCCCTGCTGCACGCGCTGGGCAAGCTGCTGGGCTGGGCCTATTACCTAGCCTCCCCGCGCTACCGCCAGCGCATCGCGCAGAACCTGCCGGTCGGCATACCCCAGCGCGCGCGCGTGCTGCGCCGGCATGTCGGGGAAATCGGCAAGCAGGCGCTGGAACTGGCCTGGGCCTGGACCTGCACCGCCGCGCAGATCCGCGCACGCTGCCACATCGTCGATGCCGCAGGATTCACAGCGCTGCTCGCCGAGGATCGCGCGCTGCTCCTGCTGACCCCGCACCTGGGCTGTTTCGAGGTCGTGGCGCAGAACCACATGGTCCAGGAGAGCACACGCCATCGGCCCATGCTGGCGCTGTACCGCATTCCGCGCAAGGCCGGCCTGCGCCCGCTGTTCGAGAGTACGCGGCGGCGCCACGGACTGCTCCTGGCCCCCGCCGACCTGAGCGGCGTGCGCCTGATGCTGCGCGCCCTGCGCGATCGCCAGGTCGTGGGCCTGCTGCCCGACCAGGTACCCTCGCGCGGCGAGGGTGTATGGGCTCCCTTTTTTGGCCGTCCGGCCTTCACCATGACCCTGCCGGCGCGGCTCGCGCTGGCGCACAACGCCCGCGTCGTGCTCATGTTCGGCGAGCGCCTGGGTTGGGGGGCGGGTTACCGCATCCACTGGCAGGCGCTCGATGAGAGCCTGTGTGGCGATCCCGCGCTCGACGCCGCGGCGATCAACCGCGCCATGGAACGCCTGATCCTGCGCTGCCCCGAGCAGTACCTGTGGAGCTACAACCGCTACAAGCAGCCCCCGGGCGTGGAAGCGCCGCCGGTCGACCTGCCCGCTGGGACCTCGGCTCCCACAGCGCCGGAGCGCCCCGCATGAACGCCGCCATTGCCCGCTTCTGGGTCGGCCTGATCCACCGCTGCGCGCGCTGGTCACCCGCGGCGCGCACGCGCCTGGCCTGGCTGATCGGCAGCCTGGCCTGGCTGGTGGTGCTGCCGCGCCGGCGCATTGCCCACGCCAACCTGCGCGCCTGCTTTCCGGAGCTGGGGGCCGCCCAGCGCCGGGGGCTGGCGCTGCGCATGTTCCGGCGCGTGGCGCGCGGCGCACTGGACTACGGCATCCTGTGGAACGGCAGCCGCGAGGCGGTCCAGGATTTCGTGCGGGTCGAGGGAGCGCAGTGGCTGGAACAGGCGGCGCAGACCGGCGCGCCCCCGCTGATCCTGCTGGCGCCGCATTTCGTCGGCCTGGATGCCGGAGGCATGCGCATCGCCACGAACACCCAGGTCGTGACGATCTATGCCCGCCAGTCCAACCCCGTCTGGGACCACTGGCTGCGCCAGGGTCGGGCCCGCTTCAACGAACCGGTGCTGATCGCCCGGCGCGGCTTTGACCTGCGCAAGGCCCTGCGCTCCATGCAGCAGGGACTGCCCTTTTACTACCTGCCCGACATGGACAACGGCGACACCAATTCCATCTTCGTGCCCTTCTTTGGCGTCGAGGCCGCCACCCTGCCCATGGTCTCGCGTCTGGCGCGTGGCATAGGCGCGCGCGTGGTAATGGCGGTCACGGAGCAGACGGACGAGGGCTATGTGCTGCACCTGGAAGCCCCCTGGGACGATTTTCCCGGTGCATCGATCGAGGCCGACACGCTGCGCATGAACCAGCAGATCGAACGCTGGGTGCGCCGCATGCCCGACCAGTACCTGTGGACGCACCGCCGCTTCAAGACGCGGCCCGCGGGAGCCCCGTCGCTGTACTAGGCCCCGAACCTGCGGTGCCATGGGGGATAATCCGGCCATGAAACTGCACTTCACCAAAATGCAGGGCGCCGGCAACGACTTCGTCATGCTCGATGCCACCGCCGCGCCCCTTGCCCTGGACCGCGAACGCCTGCGCCGGCTGGCCGACCGGCGCTTTGGTGTGGGCGCCGACCAGATCCTGGTCGTTGAAGCGGCGCCCGACGCCAGCGTGGATTTTCGGTACCGGATCTTCAATGCCGACGGGCAGGAAGTAGAGCAGTGTGGCAATGGCGCACGCTGCTTCTTCAATTTCGTGCAGGCCCGCGGCCTGAGCCGCAAGGACAGCCTGCGCGTCCTCACGGCCGGCGGCGTCATCGAACCCCGCCGCGACCCCGACGGCGGCGTCAGCGTGGACATGGGGCAAGCGGATTTCACGCTTGGCGCCTCGGGCTTTGACGCCGACGGCCTGGTGCCGCGGCAGGAACACGAAGCCCAGCTGTGGCCGCTGGCAGCCGGCGCGTTCCGCGCCGAACTGGTCGTGGTCTCGATGGGCAATCCGCACGCCGTGCAGTTCGTCGACGACGTCGATGCGGCCCCGGTGACCGTCTTTGGCCCGCTGATAGAACGGCATGCGCGCTTTGCGCGCGGGGTCAACGCCGGGTTTGCGCAGGTCATCGACCGCGGGCAGCTGCGCCTGCGGGTGTGGGAGCGCGGCACCGGCGAAACCCTGGCCTGTGGCAGCGGCGCCTGCGCGGCGGTTGCTGCCGGCATCCGGCGCGGGCTGCTGGACGACTCGGTGCGGGTGCAGGCGCGCGGCGGCGAGCTACAGGTGCGCTTGGCGGGTTCGCTGCGCATGAGCGGTCCGGCCCAGACCGTGTTTGAAGGCGAAATCGAGCTCTGAGCCCAGACGCAGGACCGAGATGCAATTACTGAACGACGACGAACTGATAGAGCAGCTGCGCGCAAGCCCGGATTTCTTTGAGCGGCATCCGGAACTCGTGCTGTCGCTGCGCCTGCCCGATCCGCACCAGGGCAATACCGTGTCGCTTCTGGAGCGCCAGACCCAACTGCTGCGCGAGCGGGTCCGGGCGCTTGAAGCGCGGCTTGCGGAACTCATCCACATCGGGCGCGACAACGACCGTCTGGCACTCAACCTGGTTGCCTGGACGCGCGCCCTGCTGGCAGTGCCTGCGCATGAGGAGCGTGCCCGGGTCGCGAGCGCCGAAGTGCGGCGCTGCTTTGGTGTGCCCCTGGCCCTCATCCGGACCTGGGCCCTGCCGGTTGCGCCGGAGCATGCGGCAGCGGCGACCCTGGTGGCGGACCTCGCCGGTCCGCGTTGCGGCGCCGACCTGGACGTACGGGCGCTGGGAGAGCTTGGCCCCGAGTGGTTGCACGTGCGCAGCCTTGCGCTGGTGCCCCTGCGTGCGGAAGATGCGAGCCCGCCTTTTGGTTTTCTGCTGCTGGGCTCCTCGGATCCGGAGCGATTCGAAGCGGGCCTGGGCACGGCGGTGCTGGAGAGCATAGGGGCGCTGGCGGGCGCGGCGCTGGCGGGCCTGGCACAGGCGGGCACGGCGCCGGCCGGGCACTGAGGGGCACGATGACTACCGCTCCCGCGCTGCTGCTCAAGCCCGGCAAGGAACGTTCGCTGACGCGGCGCCACCCCTGGGTGTATGCAGCCGCCATCGCCCGTATTGAAGGCGAACCGGCCAATGGCGAGCTCGTGAGCGTGCGCAGCAGCGACCGGCGCTTCCTCGCCTGGGCGGCCTACTCGCCCGAATCGAGCATACGGGCACGCTGCTGGAGCTACCGCGAAGCCGACCGGATCGACGCCGCCTGGCTCCGCCAGCGTGTGACGGCGGCCGTGCATAGCCGCCAGGAGCTGCGGGAAACCGGCACGGCCCTACGCCTGGTTTTTGGCGAAGCCGACGGCCTGCCCGGCCTCGTCGTGGACCAGTACGAGGATTTCCTGGTCGTCCAGATCCAGGCGGCAGGGGTCGATGCCCATCGGGAAGCGCTGATGGACGCCCTGTGCGAGGCGACGCGGTGCAGCAACGTCTTTGAGCGCTCGGATCCGGCCCTGCGCGCACGCGAAGGCCTGCCCGACAGCGGCGGCCTGCTGCGCGGCAAGGCGCCCCCGCCTTTGGTAGAGATTGTTGAGCACGGCGTGCGCTACGGCGTTGACATACGCCGCGGCCACAAGACGGGGTTCTACCTCGACCAGCGCGACAACCGCCAGCGGGCCGCGCACATCGTGCAGCAGTTGCGCGCGCGCGGGCGCCCGGTTCGGGTACTCAACTGCTTTTGTTATACGGGGGGATTCAGCCTCGCAGCGGCTTGCGCCGGTGCTGCCAGCGTGCTCTCCATCGACTCCTCGGCCGATGCCCTGGCCATAGCGGCGGCCAATGCCACGCGCAACGGCCTGGATACGGCCGGAACCGACGGGGCGCCGGCCCCGCAGCTCACCTGGCAGTGCGGTGACGTCTTCGAGCAGCTGCGCGTCCTGCACGAAGCCCACGGCAGCAGCGGCGCCTTTGAGCTGATCATCCTGGACCCGCCGAAGTTCGCAACCAACCAGCACCAGATTGAACGGGCGGCGCGCGCCTACAAGGACATCAACCTGAGTGCCCTGCGCCTGCTGGCGCCCGGCGGCATGCTCATGAGTTTTTCCTGTTCGGGCGCCGTTGAGGTCGATCTGTTCCAGAAAATCGTCGCCGGGGCCGTCATCGACGCGCGGGTGGACTGCTTTTTACGGGCGCGGCTGGGCGCGGGCGCCGACCACCCTACCCTGGTGACACACCCCGAGGGCGAATACCTCAAGGGACTACTCCTGGAACGCAGCACCTGAGAAAATCCCGGTCAATCCGGGATTTGGACTACACTTCGCGCCCCGCAATTTTGTACGTACGGGGAGTCCGGCAGGGGCGCACACCCCTGCCCGGCCCGGGTGCAGCACCTTCCAGGATCAGGCCGTGAGCACGCAAACCAGAATGCCGGACCGCGCCAGCGCGGAACGCGCACCCGCCGAACGGGGTGGGCGGGCGGCTACGCTGCCGGTAACCATCCTGACGGGCTTCCTGGGGGCCGGCAAGACCACCCTGCTCAAGCGCATCCTGTCCGAAGAACACGGGCAGCGCATTGCCGTCATTGAAAACGAATTCGGGCCGGAAGGCATCGACAACGACCTGCTCATCCATGATTCGACCGAGCAGATCGTCGAGATGAACAACGGCTGCGTGTGCTGCACAGTGCGCGGCGACCTAGCGCGCCTGCTGACCGAACTGCGCCACAAGCGCGCCGCCGGCAGCATCGCCTTTGACCGGGTGGTGATCGAAACCACCGGCATGGCCAACCCGGGGCCCGTGACCCAGACCTTCTTTGTCGACGAGGAAGTTGGTCGTTACTTTCACATTGACGGCGTGATAACGGTGGTTGACGCCGTGCACGGCCACGCCACGCTCGACGCCCAGCCCGAGGCACAGAACCAGGTGGGCTTTGCCGATCGGCTGCTCCTGTCCAAGACAGACCTGGTGGAGCCCGCCGTGGCGCAGTCCCTGCGGGAGCGCCTGGTGCGCATGAACCCACGCGCGCCGATCCGTCCGGTACACATGGGCCAGATCGCGGTGAGCGAGATTTTTGATATTGGCGGGTTCCAGCTCGATGCGGTGCTGGAGCTTGATCCGGGCTTCCTTGCGGGGGTCGACTCCGGCACGCCGGGCGGGGCCTGCGCCGCCGATTGTGCGCATCCGGACCATGCCCATGAGCACGGTCACGAACACGGTCACGAACACGGCCACGAGCACGGCCATGACCACGGACAAGGCCACAGCCCTGCGCATCCGGTACACGACGATGCGATCAAGGCCTTTGTCTACCAGGCCACTCGGCCCTTTGACGCCAAGCGCCTGGAAGAGACGCTGGGCGCCCTGGTCCAGGTTTACGGACCGGACCTGCTTCGGTATAAAGGCGTGCTTTTCGTGCGCGGTTCCGGACGGCGCATGATCCTGCAGGGCGTGCATATGCTCATGGGCGTGGAACCCGGGCGCAGCTGGGAGCGGCGCGACACGCCGTCGAGCAAGATGGTGTTCATCGGACGCAACCTGCCGCAGGAGATTTTTGTCCAGGGGCTGGAATCGTGCCTGATTCGGTAAGCGAATAAAAAGAGCGCGATCGGGGCAGATCGTCGATCGAATCCAGCAAGGTTTTTGCGCTTTTTCGCGACAATCGCGACAAATAGCAGCAAAAAACCGCAGTGCGGTAGGAGATGTTGAGCAATGGTCACAAAACCCAAGGCGCCGGCGAAACCGTCGGGCGCAGTTAAAAAGGCCGTCAAGGCACCGGTCAAGGCGGCTGTGAAAGTAGCCGCCAAGGCGCCTGTGAAGGCCGCCAAGGTCGCTGCCAAGGCGCCGGCAAAGCCGGTTGCCAAGAAGGCTGCGCCGGCCGCCAAGGGGGTGGCGAAGGTCGCGGCGAAGGTGGCGGCAAAGGTTCCTGCCAAGAGCGCCGCAAAAGTCGCCAGTAGCCCGGCAGCCGCCAAGGCCCCGGCCACCAAGACAGCACCGGCCAAGCCGGCACCCAAGCTGCCCGCGGTAAAGGCGAGCGCCAAACCCGTGCAGGCCCCGCGCCATGCCAGCAGCAGCCCGCAGGCCGGCAGTAACGTGGTGGCAGGCGCCGCTGCGCTCGCCGCCCTGCCGCCGCCCAAGCCACCGGTGCGCATGCCCCAGGTTGTCAGCCCCAAGGATCTGGCCTCGGCCCACGAATACCTGCTCACCCGGTCGGCCGGCCGCAGCGAAGCGCCCGAGATGGTCAATGGCCGGCTCCTGCCTACGGAAGAGCAGTTGCTGGGCATGCCCGAAGCCTCCTACATGAACAGCGAACAGCTGGCGTTTTTCCGCCACCGCCTACAGCGCATGGAGCGCGAGCTCCTGAGCAACGCCGACGAAACCACCGAGCACCTGCGCGAGACGGTGATCGTCCCGGATCCGGCGGACCGCGCCACCATCGAGGAAGAGCACGCTCTGGAGCTGCGCACCCGGGATCGCGAGCGCAAACTGCTCAAGAAGGTGCAGGCTTCGCTGGCCCAGATCGAGGCAGGCGAATACGGCTACTGCGAGGAAACCGGTGACCCCATCGGCATTCCGCGCCTGCTGGCCCGACCCACGGCCACGCTGAGCCTCGAGGCGCAACAGCGTCGCGAAATCAAGCAAAAGCTGTTCGGGGACTGAGCCCGGGCAGGGGGCGCGCGCGCAGGGATCGGGAGCCCAGGCCGATGGACGCTTACATCGTCTTCGCATTCCCGGTCTTCGGACTCATGATCCTTGCCGAGGCGGTACTCGGCCTGCGCGCCGGGCGCGCCAACTACCGCCTCAACGACACGATCAGCAACGTCAGCCAGGGTCTGCTCAACCAGATCACGCTGGGCTTCACAAACCTCCTGCTGCTCGGCCTGTACGCGCTGGTCTATGCCCGGCTGGGCGGCAGCGCCCCCGCAGCGCTGGCCCGCCTTTGGGACGCGTGGTATGGCTGGCCGCTGGCCATCGTGCTGGTCGACTTCTGTGGCTACTGGGCCCACCGCTGCTCGCACCACGTGGCCGTACTGTGGGCGGCACACGTGGTGCACCACCAGAGCCAGACCTTCAATTTTTCCACGGCCCTGCGCCAGGAAAGTGCCTTCCCCATACTGGGCGGCCTCTTTTACGCGCCCCTGGCGCTGCTGGGCCTGCCGCCCCAGATGTTTGCCCTGGCATGGATGGTGGTGCTGCTCTACCAGGTATGGATACACACCGAGCTCGTCGGGAACCTGGGCTGGTTTGACCGGGTATTTGCCTCGCCGTCCAACCACCGCGTGCACCACGCGCTCAACGATTGCTATATCGACCGCAATTTCGGAGGTCTGCTCATCGTCTGGGACCGGATCTTTGGCACCTTCACGCCCGAAGGCGAGGAGGCCTGCCTCTACGGCACCCGGCCCCTGCTCAACAGCTGGGATCCGCTCTGGGCCAACGCCATCGTGTACGGCAAACTGCTGCAGGACGCCTGGCATGCCCGCCGCTGGAGCGACAAGCTGCGCGTCTGGTTCATGCCGCCGGGCTGGCGTCCCGCGGATGTGGCGCAACGTTTTCCCCGCCCGCCTTTTTCCCTGGCTGAGGTGCGCCGCTTTGATCCGCCCCTGGGGCGCACGGCACGGCTGGCGGGCGTTGCGCAGTTCCTCCTCTGCGTACTGCTGTGTTCGGCATTCCTCTGGTACGGCAGGGAGTTGGGCATGGCGCGGCAGGCGCTTATCGTGGCCGCGCTGTCCGTCGGTTTGTGGCTGTGTGGCGCGCTGCTGCAGGGACGGATGGGCATCCGGACCGTGCTGCTGGCCGACGCGGCACTGGCGGTGGCGGCTTACCTGGCCCGCTGAACACAAGCCTGCGGATCAGCCCGGCCCGGTGTCCGGCGTGCCGGCAGCGTGCGTGCGTGCCGGCGCAGGCGCCTCGAGCGTGCGGTTGCGGCCCGCCTGTTTGGCCTGGTACATGGCACCGTCGGCGCGTGCCACCAAGGCGCGCCAGTCGGTCTCGCCCTCGGCCAGAACGCCGTAACCGATGCTCACCGACAGCGGGGCGCAACCAGCCGGTACGGGAATCGCCCGGGCGCGAACCTCGACCTGCAGGCGTTCCAGAAACTGCGCGGCCCCCGTGCTGTCGGTATCTGGCATGAGCAGGACAAATTCCTCGCCACCCCAGCGGCCCACCCGGTCGCTGGACCGCGCCACGGCGCGCAGCACGGCGGCAAACCGGCGCAGCACTTCATCGCCCGCGCGGTGCCCCCCCAGGTCGTTGATCCGCTTGAAATGATCCAGATCGAGAAAGGCCAGAGTCAAGGCCTGCGCATTGCGCCGCGCACTGGCCACGGTCGCATCCATTTCTGCCTCGAACGTTGCCCGCTGCAGCACGCCGGTGAGCGCGTCATAGCGCGCGAGGCGGCGGGCCCGCATGACCTGCCGGCCCACGATCAGACCCAGCCAGGTAAGGTGAAAGAGCCCGGAGGACAGCACCACCGGAAGCAGGTTCTGCAGGCCACCGTGGACCCGAGTCTGGAAGGCGGACTCGAGCGCGCCGGGCACGAACAGGAAGCGCAGAAGGACCGCGCCGGCAAACAGGGTGAAAAGGGAAAAGGGCAGCAGCGCAAACAGGCCCAGGCGGCCAAATTCGCGCAACAGCGGGCGAAAGAAAATGCCGATCGGCAGGCACAGGAGCACCAGCAGAAAGCAGACATACCCCACCTGGCGCCAGGCGAGCAGGTCAGGCACGGCGGGCGGCAGGAATTGTATGGCCAGCCCGCAGCCCAGCACCACCAGCCAGACACGGGTGTAGCGCGGCCGCCGGAAGACAAAGAGGTCAGCCCCGAAATCGGCTACTGCCCCGCTGGTCAGGGCCAGCGAAAAGGCCCAGGGGCTGTGTGCGGCGGACGGCAGCGGGGTCGTCACGCTGTTGAACACCGAGCAGGCTTCGAGCAGGCTGTAGAGCGCAAAGCACAGGGCGGCGGCGCGCTGCTCGCGCACCAGAGCGGCCACCAGGACCCAGCCCAGGCAGAAGATGCCGATCTGGGCCAGCGTCAGGACGAGCGTGTCGGGAAGCAGAATGGAGAACTCCGGCCCGGCGCCGACGGGCTGCCGAAGCCGGAAAATTACAGCAGGTGCGCGTCCCCCGCAGGAGAATCGCCCTGCTCGTAGGGTCGGGCCACGAACAGGTACAGGAGCCCCAGAGCGAAAACGCCAATCGTCGTGATGATCATGCCGTAATTGCTGAACCACGGATCATTCGGATTGCGCGGCCAGACCATGTTGACTATGGCGATCAGCCCGTAGCACAGTGCCAGCACATTCACCGGCAGGCCCCAGCGCCCCAGCTGGAAGGCGCCGGCCGGGCGCCAGCCGCGCGCACGGGCGATCAGGGCGCCCAGCACCAGCATCTGGAAGGCAATGTAGATGCCCACTGCCGCAAAACTGATGATCGTGCTGATCGCATCCTGCAGCCACAGGCCACACAGGGCGAAGGAGGCCGGAATGATGCCCGTGACCAGCAGCGCTGCCACGGGTATGTGACGGCGCGGCGAGAGCCGGCTCAGGACCGCGCTGCCCACGATCATGCGATCGCGCGCATAGGCAAAGAGCAGGCGGCTGGCCGCCGCCTGCAGGCTCAGCAGGCAGGAAAGGAAGGAAACCAGCACAACGGCAATCACCGCGCGGAAACCCATTTCGCCCAGGGCCGCGCGCAGCGTCGTGGCAACCGGATCCTTGTCCGTGCCATTGATGACCGCGTTCATGTCGGGGACGGCCAGGATGAGTGCCAGACACACGAACATAGCGGAGGCACCGCCCACGTAGATGGTCATGCGCATGGCCTTGGGAATCATGCGGCTGGGATCGGGGGTTTCCTCGGCAACGTCGCCGCAGGCCTCAAAGCCGTAATAGCAGAACATGGCCCCCAGCGCCGAAGCGGCAAAGGCCCAGAAGTAGCTCCCCTGAACCTGCAGGCCGTAGCTCTGGAAGAGCACTGACCAGGGCTGGTGGCGGGCAAAGAGCAGCAGGTAGCCGCCGACCACGATGGCGCCCACGAGTTCACACACGAAACCGAACATCGCCACGCGCGCGAGCAGGCGCGTCCCGCTGAGGTTCATGAGGGTCACGGCCAGGATCATGGCGAGCGCGACGCTGGTGTTCGCGACGGGGCCGGACTCCAGGCCGATCATCTGGGCCACGAAGGGCGAGCCGCCCGTGGCCACCGCCGCAATGGTGGTGCACAATGCGCAGGCGTACACCCAGCCGGCCATCCAGGCCCAGCGTTTGCCCACCAGACGCCGGGCCCAGGGGTAGATGCCCCCGGAAATGGGAAACTGCGACACCACCTCGCCAAAGACCAGGCACACCAGCAGCTGGCATACGCCAACAATGAGGTAGTTCCAGAACATCGGCGGCCCCCCCGCAGCCATCGCCACGGCGAACAGGGTGTAGACGCCTACGACGGGCGAGAGGTAGGTAAAGCCCAGGGAGAAGTTCTCCCACTTGCTCATGGACCGGTCAAAATGGGAGACGTAACCCAGCGCACGCAACTGCGCGGCGTCCGCGGACTCTCCCGCCACCGGCGCCTGGCCCGGTCCTCCTGCGGCTGTTACGCCCGCCTTGTCGCCGGCCTTCGCGCCAACCATCGCTGCACTCACGTCCTGCCTCCGTACGGGTCGTTCATCATCGGGGGGTATTGCCGGTCCCGTCGCTCACCACGCCGGCCGTCGAAAAAAGCACCGGAGTCCCGTCCTTGCGCCAGGTGAGCGCGGTAAGGGAAACGGGCACGACACGCGTGGTCGGGGTAAATGTCTGCCCGGCATCGCTGCTGGTGAGCGACACGCCTTCCAGGGCCGTTGCCATGAGCACGCCGCCGGGCAGCTCGGCCAGCGCCGTTATGGAGCTGTCGGTACCGCTGGCAACCGCTGTCCAGGTCTTGCCGCGGTCGCGGCTGCGCAGCACCTTGCCGCGCAGGCCGGCCACGACGAGGCTGCCATCGCGCAGGGCCACGCCGGCCCACAAGGTGCCCTTGCTGCCCGTGGGCAGGGCCGTCCAGTCACGCCCGTTGTTTTCACTGCGATAGACCATGCCCTGCTCGCCGGCCACGTAGACATTGCCCTGCGCGTCCGGGAACAGGCAGAAGAGATTCGTATCGATTTTCTGGGCGCCCGTCGGGCGCGGCAGGTGCGCGGGCTCCCAGCTGGCGCCGCCGTCCTGGGTGACCAGGATGAGCGAAAACAGGCCCACGGCAACGCCGTGCCCGGCGTCACGGAACCAGACCGAGAAGAGCGGCTGGTCCACGGTGCGGTCATCGCGCTGCAGCGTCCAGTTCTCACCCCCGTCCTTGGTAGCCAGGATCACGCCCCAGTGGCCGACTGCCCAACCGTGCTGCGCGTCGGCGAACCACACCGCCGTGAGCGTGGCGCGGGTGGGCACGGCCGCAGCCTGGCGAAAGCTCTGGCCCTCGTCATCGGAGAGCAGCACGAGGCCGCGATCGCCGACGCCCACGAGGCGATTGCCCGCGCGGGTGGCGCCCAGGATCATCGTGGTGCGCGGTTCCGCCAGCCGGGTCGCCGGGGTCTGCGTGATGCCGGCAATGGGGCCCTCGGTGGGCGCCAGCACCTGACCCGATTGCGCGCAGGCCGTGCCCGCGAGGCCCAGGATCCCTGCCAGCAGGGCGATGGTCGTGAGTGTTTTCATGGCAGGTTTGTCAGTGGGTAAAGGCCGAGGTCTTGACGGCCCGGTTGCGGCGCGGGAAGAAACGCTCGAGCAGCACGGCCACCGCCGGCAGGGCCGTCATCGCCATGACGAGGTTGACCATGAACATGAAGGCCAGCAGTTTTCCCATGTCCGCCTGGAACTTGAGCGCGGAAAAGGACCAGGTGGCTACGCCGATAGCAAGCGTGATGGCCGTGAAGATGGTCGCCATGCCCACTTCGAGGATGGAGGCCTCGAGCGCCTTGACGATGGTGTCGCCGGCAGCCAGATGGGCCTGCAGCCGGTTGTAGATGTAAAAGGCGTAGTCCACACCCACTCCTACCGCGAGCACCATGACGGGCAGCGTGGCCACGGTCAGGCCGATCTGGAACTGCTTCATGAAGGCGTAGCCGATGAAGGTCGCAAAAGTGAGCGGCAGGCAGCAGGCGAGCACGGCGCGCCAGTCGCGATAGGCCACGAACACCAGGATGGCGATGGCCAGGTACACGTTGAGCATCATGGGCAACTCGCTGCGTTCGACCTCCTCGTTGATGGCGGCGATCACGCCGGCATTGCCGGAGGCGAGCCGTATCGTGACCGTGGGCAGGTGATTGGCTTCGCGGAAGGCCTTGACCGCAGCCACCACCCCCCGGATGGTGGTGGCCTTGTGGTCCGTGAGGTACAGGTGCACGGCCGACATGCTGCAGTCACTGCTCACGTAACCGCGGTCGCGCGAGATCTCGGTGGCCAGCCCCCCATAATTGATCGGATCCAGGGGGACCACGTTCATCTTGGGAATGCCCTCGTTGTAGCCGGTGTTGTAGATGCGCAGCTGTTCGGAGAACGACTTGACCGCCTGCACGCCCGGGGCGTGCTCGAGCGCTGCGACGAAGTCATCCTGGAACTTGGCAATGGCCACGTTGGGGCAGGAATCGGCCGGAGCCTCGAAGACCACGCTGATCCAGTCCAGGCCCAGATCATAGGCGCCGGCAATGGCCACTGCATCGCGGTTGAAGCGCGCGTCTTCGCGCAGCTCCGGGGCGCCCGGCTGCAGCGTGCCCACCACGCGGCCACGGCTCTCCCACACCGCGCCGGCGAAGATCGCGGCGGCGATCAGGGCGACGACCATCGCGTTGCGCGGCTCAGCCACCCGCGCCAGCCCGCGCAGCCAGCCCGAACGCTGCTCGCGCCGTTCCATGGATTTGACGGCGTACTGCTCGGCAAAATTGAAGTAGGACGCGGCCACCGGCAGCAGCACGAGATTGGTGATGATCTTGTAGCCCACGCCTATGGAGGAAATGATGGCCATCTCGCGCACCATGGCAATGGGGATAAGCAGCAGGGTGACAAAGGACACAAACGCTGTCACGAGGGCCAGCGTGCCGGGCAGCAGCAGGCCGGAGAAACTGGCCCGGGCGGCCTGGTTCGTGCTGTGGCCCGCAGCGATCTCGCGCACGATGAAATTGATCTGCTGCACCCCGTGCGATACCCCGATGGAGAACACCAGGAAAGGGACCAGCACCGCGAGCGGGTCCAGGCCAAAACCCAGCAGACGCAGGGTGCCGAACTGCCACACCAGGGAGGTGAGCGAGCAGGCGATGGGCAGCAGGGTCAGGCGCAGCGAGTGGCAGTACCAGTACACCGCCAGTGCGGTGAGCAGGAGCGCCACGCCGCAGAAGGCCAGCACCGAGGAAGCGCCCTCGGCGATATCGCCCACCTGCTTGGCAAAACCGATGATCTCGATCTCGTAGCGATCGTCCTCGAAGGCCTTGCGGATCTTCTCCTCGACGATGCGGTTGTAGGCGACGTAATCCAGGCGCTTGCCCTCGCGGTCCACGTCCTCGATCTCGGCGGTGATCATGGCGCTGGTCTGGTCCCGCGAGACCAGGGTGCCGATGAAGCCGCCCTGGGCGGCGGCGCGCTTGATGCCGGCGATGGTCTCGGGCGTGAGCAGGTCTATCGTCACCGTGCCCGGGATGACCGGTTGCGCGCGAAACCCCTCTTCCGTGATTTCGCTCACGAAGCTGTTGGGCGTCCAGAGCGACTGCACGCCCAGCCGGTCGACGTGCGGCAGGAAGGTCACCGCCTGCGTGACATCAAACAGGCGCGTGAGAGATTCCTTGTTCCAGATGTCGCCGTGGCGCGCCTTGACCGCAATCGAGAGGCGGTTGGCGCCAAAGAGCTGCTCGCGGTATTTCTGGAAGGTGTTGATGTATTCGTGGCCGATCGGGAACTGCTTGTCGAAGCCGGCCTCCATGCGCAGCTGCAACGCGAACACGGCCATGAGAGCCGTGAAGACGCCTGTGCAGACCAGCACCCAGCGGCGCTGCCCGAAGAAAAAATCCTCTAGCTTCTTGACCATTGCTGCCCTTACCCCCGGCCGCCGCTACGGCGAACCGCTTGGCGCCTGCGCGAGCAGGCGGTGAACACACCCCTCCGGCGCACCCGCGCCGAATCATAAGGGCCAGGGGGGCCCGCCAGCGCGGATACCCCCCCGGCCGCAGCGGCTAGCGCTCGCTGATCGCGCGCAAGTTTTCCGGCGTATAGAAGTTGGAGTTGAAGTGCGAGTCTTCCTTCTCGTCGGCGATGAACTTGATGTCCTTGGCCCCACCGACCACGTTCGAATCAAGCACGTAGCGGCCGTTGGAGAAGTCATAGAACATCACGAGCGAGGCGTTCACGCAGGCGTTGATCTCCCAGGCCGGCATGACACCGGCTTCCTTGTGGCGCCAGAGCTTGCCGGCGGCATCGTATTCTTCCGCCGCGGCCGCCAGCCAGGTGTCCTCGTCCAGGTAGAGCACCTTGCGCGGGGCACTGTGGCGCATGCCGGCCTTGAGCTTGCCCTCGACCACCCAGACGCGGTGCAGCTCATAGCGGCGCATGTCGTTGTCAATATACGGCTGGGCCACGCCCTGCATGCGATGGCGCTGGTTCACGAGTTCCAGGGCGTCATAGGGGATGTAGATTTCCTTCTTGCCCACGATGCTCCAGTCGAAGCGGTCCGGGTTGCCGTAGTACATGAACAGGGAATCGTTCGGGTACTGGTTCTCGAAGCCGATGATCGGCGTGTCGTAGGCGTAGGTGGGCAGGCGCCGCACCCGGCGCTGGCCAGTGAAGTAATAGAACGACTCCGTGTCCTTGCTGAAGTAGTAGGACTGGATGAGCTTTTGGCCGGCGAGCGAAGCCGGCTCCGTAAAGCCATAGTAGAAGCCCTGCTGCACGTCGTTGACCTGCGCCGGCGACCACGTGCCCTTCTTGCCCCAGGGGAAGTACGTGGCCTGGTCCCAGCGCGTGACCACGCCCGCCGTGGAGCCGGCCTTGGGCGATACCGTGGTGTAGGCATCGTCCCAGCGCAGGCCCACGCCCTGGTAACGCATGAGGTAGTTCCAGACAGCCTCTATGCCGGCCTTCGGGATCGGGAAAGGCACGCCGGGCAGATCCGCCTCAGCCAGCGACCAGCCATTGGCGGCGATCTTGGACTTGGTGGCTCCGTTGGCCGTATTGCTGAGCACGAAGTCCGGGAAGGAACAGTCGCGGTGGCTGGGGTAAACGGTCATCTGGTAGCCCTTGAGCTTGAGCATCTCGAGCTCGCCGGGCGTGAGCTTGTCGGCGTATTTGGCGGCATTGGCCGCGTCGATGACAAAGAGCGGCTTTTCATCCTTGTAGCGCGAATAGTCCACGCGCACCTTGCCCCACTTCCACTCGCCCACGGGCTTGTCGGTGGCGCCACTCCACTTGGGAATGCTGCCATCGGCATTGCCTTCCGGGTTGGCCCCTACGGGGGTCAGCGACTTGCCCAGCTGTTTGGCCTCGTCGGCCGTGATGCCGGCGCTGGCCGTACCGGCCAGCAGGGCTCCGGCCAGCGTCAGGAGCGTGGCGCCGAGCAAGGATCCTTGATATGCATGCTTTTTCATGAAATCCACCTATTCGTTACGAAGTTCAGGAGCGGGTTCAGAAGTTGTAGGTCACGAAGGCGCCGATGAGGTCGCGGTCGCGGTAGGGCTGCACGGAGGGCTGGTCTCCCCCGAAGTAGGTCGTGTAGTTCAGGCCCGCCTGCCAGACCGTGGGGTTCTGGTTGAGCAGCAGGTAGAAGTTGAGCGACTGCGCGCCCTTGAGATAGGCCGCCGAGATGTTGGGCGTATAGCCGGAAATGGCCCGGAAATAGGTGGCGCCTGCGGTTACCTGCCAGCCGGGCAGGAGCGTGCCATCGTACGTCCAGTTGAAGTCCATGATGCCCCCCGTGGACAGCGCCGTTCCCGTGGACTGCGGCACCAGAGTCCCGCCATTGTTGACCCAGGTGATATAGCCCGATGCCGGCAGCTGGGCCACCGTAACGCCATTGACCTGTTGCGTCATGATGCTGGAGATGCCCTGGTAGTAGGTGGCAACCATCTCGATGGTCCAGACAGCAGTGTCGGCCTGCAGCAGATTCAGTGTCCACGGGTTCTCGCTGGGCTGGAGCTGGAGCTGGCCGGTCAGGTGGGTTTCCCACTTGTGCTCGTCCTTCCACTCGGGGCAGTTGCCGCCGGGCACGGGATTGAAGTTGGAATTGCCGTCGATAGGCTGTCCGGGCGTGAAGCAGCCCGATAGGCTGACGGCGTCCTTGGGCCGGAAGGAGAGTTCCCCCGCCAGTGCCCACTGACCAATCTGGAAGTTCGTGCTGGCACCGACCAGGGTGCGGTTTTCCAGATAGTGCTCCTGGTAGTCAATTCCTCCTGACACCGTTGGGTCTCCCACGACCTGGAAAACCGGCGACTTGTCGTGGTAGCGCAGGAAGTAAAAGCCCAGGTCGACACCGGAACCGGGCGGTTTGTTGTGGAAGGAAATTCCAAATTCACCCTGGTTGCGTGCCGGCTTGTCGGACAGGATGCCCGCGGCAACGCCGGCGGTACCCGCGAGAAGTTGCGCGTCAATCTGGTTGATGAGTGCCTGAGGAATGCGCCCCTTGGCACCAGCCAGTTTGGCTAGCGTGGCGGGATCGAGGCCGGTCAGGTTGAAGTTGCTGGTATTGAACGTAAGCGGGTCACGATACCCATTGCCCAAGTAATCGGCCGTCGACCAGTAACCGCCAATCGGCGGGTAGATGTTGGGGTTCCAGCCAAACTGGTAATAGGCTTCCGTGTTCCAGCCATTGCCCAACTGGCCCGCCAGCGTCACCATGGGCGCGGGCAGCACGTATTCCTTGATCTGCGTCCCGGGAATAAGCGACTTCTGGTAGTCGATGGCGTTGCTGGCGTTGATACCGCCATAGAGGTACACGCTCTCGCCCCAGTTGAGCACTTGGCGACCGACGCGCACGCGCCAGCTGTCGTCGCCCAGCTGGAATTTCTTGCCGGCCCACAGATCCAGCAGCTTCACGTTGTGCACGATCTGCTCGCGCGCGTCGCGGCTCAGTTCCGTGCGCTGCGTGGCGCCCGCGGCAGGGTCGTACAGGATGCTGGCGCGCGCCAGCAGGTCGATGCCGTCTTCCACATCGTGGGCCAGCAGCTCGGGCGTGAACTTCACGTAACCGCTGAAGAGCTGGCCCTTCTTGTAGTTGAGGTTGCCGTTATCACCGCCCGACCATTGGCCGGTGTTGGCGCCCCCTCCGCAGGAACCGGAGGTATCACCAACCAGTCCGCAGGTTGGGTCGAGCAGGCGGTAACCGATGCCCGCGGTGAGCTGCGAGTCCAGGGCCCCGGTCCAGCGCCCGTATTCGAACGGGAACGCATCAGCGCCCACGCTCCAGGTGCCGGCAAGCGCGCAGGCGGCGAATCCGGCCTTCTTCAGTAGCTTCATTGCTTCCCTCCCTCGGTCTATGCAGTCGTGCTCCATGGGTTGCGCCCGTGGCGCGGCCCTGTGGCACTGCGGTTCTTGCGTCGTTGGTTCTTGCCCTGTCTTGCCGTGCGGTACCTCTAAAGTTTTACCATGACATGCCGTGCGCAGGTGTATTCCTCCAGCGCGTAGATCGACTGGTCCTTGCCGTAGCCCGAGCGCTTCATGCCCCCGTGCGGCATTTCGGCGGTGAGCATGAAATGGGTGTTGATCCAGGTGGCGCCGTATTCGAGCGCCGAGGCCACCTGCATAGCTTTGCTCACGTCGCGCGACCAGACCGAGGAGGCCAGGCCGTAATCCGAGTCATTGGCCAGGCTGACGGCCTCTTGCGCATCCTTGAAGGGCGTGACGGACACCACCGGGCCGAAGACCTCGCGGCGCACGATTTCATCGGTCTGGCGTGCGTTGGCGATGACGGTGGGCTCGAAGAAATAGCCGCGCCGCTGGGCCATGCGTCCGCCCGAGACGATCTCGATGTGTGGCACCAGGCGCGCGCGTTCGACGAATCCGGCCACGCGGTTGCGCTGGCGCTCGGAAATGCAGGGGCCCATCTCGACGCCCTGGTCGTTCTGCTCGCCGATGCGGATCGTGGAAACGGCGCTGGCCAGGTCGGCGACGAAGCGCTCGTAGATTTGCTCCTGGGCATAGATACGGCAGGCCGCCGTGCAGTCCTGGCCGGCGTTGTAATAGCCGAAGGTGCGGATGCCCTGCACGACTTCGGCCAGGTCGGCGTCGGCGAAGACGATCGCCGGCGCCTTGCCGCCGAGTTCCAGGTGCGTGCGCTTGATGCCGCGCGCGGCGATCTCGAGCACCTTCTGGCCGGTGGACACGTCGCCGGTCAGGGAGATCATGCGCACCGCCGGCTGGGATATGAGGGGCGCACCGACCGGCTCGCCCCGACCGCAGACGATGTTGACCACGCCCGGCGGGAAAACCTCGGCAATGTATTCGGCGAGCTTGAGGGTCGACAGCGGCGTCTGCTCGGAGGGCTTGAGCACGACGGTGTTGCCGGCGGCCAGGGCGGGGCACAGCTTCCAGGCCGCCATCATGAGCGGGTAATTCCAGGGGGCGATGGAGGCCACCACGCCGATGGGGTCGCGCCGGATCATGCTGGTGTGGCCCGCCAGGTATTCGTTGCTGGCCGAGCCGCTCACCACGCGCGCCGCACCGGCGAAGAAGCGGAAAATATCGGCGATAGCCGGTATCTCGTCGTTGAGCATGGCGAGGTAAGGCTTGCCGGCGTTCATCGATTCCAGGCGCGCGATTTCCGGGCCGTTTTGTTCGATGCGGTCGGCAATGCGCAGCAGCATGAGGGCGCGCTCGCGCGGCGTGGTACGGCGCCAGGAGGCAAAAGCGCGCTCCGCCGCGAGCACCGCGCGTTCGATCTGACCCAGCGAGGCCTCGCCCACCTGCGCAATGAGCTCGCCCGTGGCGGGGTTGATGACCCGCTCGGGGGTTTCCTCGCCACTGACAAACTGACCATCGATGAACAGCTCGGTGCGCATAGGGCGGATCTCCATGTCAGGGGCGCCCGCCATCCCCCGTGGGGTTGGCGAGCCGGTAGGCGGCAATGATGGGTAGGGTGGTGACGGCGATCACCACCAGCGCCACGACGTTCGTGATGGGCATGTCGCGCGGCTTGGTGAGCTGGTTGAGCAGCCAGATGGGCAGCGTGCGCTGCGGACCGGCGGTGAAGGTGGTAACGATGATCTCGTCGAAACTCAGGGCGAAGGCCAGCAGCCCGCCCGCCAGCACGGCGCTGGCGATGCCCGGCACGACGATGAGCCGGAAGGTGCGCAGGGCGTCCGCGCCCAGATCCATGGAGGCCTCGACATGGCTGCGCGGCAGGCGCCGCAGGCGGGCGCTGACGCTGGTGTAGACCATGACGACGCAGAAGATGACATGCCCGATGACGATCGTGAGCAGGCCCGGCTCCAGGTCGAGCAGGCGCACGGCCGAGAGCAGCGCAATGCCCGTGATGATTCCTGGCAGCGCGATGGGCAGGTTGAAGAGCAGGTTGAGCGCGTCGCGCCCGGCAAAACGCTGCCGGTGCACGGCCAGCGCGCCCAAGGTGCCCAGGACCACGGCGAGAAGCACCGACACGGTGGCCACTTCGAGCGACAGCCCGATGGCGGAGAGCACGTCGCTGCGCGCCAGCGCGCGCGCGAACCACTGCGTGGTGAAGCCCTTGAGCGGAAAAGTGAAGGCGCTGGTTTCGGTATTGAAAGCGTAGAGCGCGATCACCGCAATGGGAAAATGCAGGAATACGAACCCCAGGCCCACGACCACCCGCAGGGGCCAGCCCGCGGTGCCGGCCGCCCTAGAGTGCATCGAAAGCTCCCAGGCGCCGGGCCAGCCACAGCCAGGCGGCCACGACCACGATGGGTATCAGCGTCAGGGCCGCGGCCTGCGGGATATTGCCGATGGCACCCTGGTACTTGTACACGGCCGTGCCGATGAAATCCCCCGAGGGTCCAACCAGGCCCGGAACGATGTAGTCGCCAAAGCTCAGGCAGAAGGTGAAGATCGAACCTGCGGCCAGGCCCGGAATGCTGAGCGGCAAAATGACATTGCGGAAGGTCTGTCCGGGGGTGGCGCCCAGGTCGTCGGAAGCCAGCAGCAGGTTGCGCGGGATGCGCTCTATGGAAGCCTGTACCGGCAGGATCATGAAGGGCAGCCAGAGGTAGGTGAAGACCAGCACGCGCCCCAGGTGCGAGGTCGACAGGGTGTTGCCGCCCACGCCGGGCACGCCCAGCACGGTATCGAGCAGCCCGCCCAGACCCGCAGCCGTCAGGCACCAGACGATGATCCCCTGCTTGGCCAGGATCACCGTCCAGGCATAGGCCTTGACGATGTAGCTCGCCCACATGGGCAGCATGACGCCCACGTACATCAGCGCCTTGGTCCGGCCGCTGGCGTAGCGCGCCATGTAATAGGCCATCGGGAAACCCAGCAGGCCGCAGCACAGGGTCACGGCCAGGGCCGTAACCAGCGTGCGCAGGAGGATATCCACCAGCGCACGGTCGGTGAACAAGGCCTGGACGTTGGCGAGCGTGAACTCGTCACGCACGCTCATGGACAGTTCGTCAAAACGCAGCAGGCTCTGGCCCAGCAGGGCGATGAGGGGCAGCAGGTAGAACGACAGGAACCAGAGCAGGGGCGGCGCGAGCAGCATCCACAGAACGAGGCGTGGCCGCGTAAAGCCGTAGTCGGACAGGGATCGGCTGAAGGCGGCAGGCAGGGCAAGCGTGCTCATGGTCGCGACCGCTCCGCCCTCAGCTCTTGAGAAAAACCATGGCGGAACTGGGCCAACTGATGCGCACGGCGCTGCCGGGCGAGGGCGGGTCACCTAGGGCGGATTCACCGCTGCCATTGCCCGCCTGCGCGGTGATGATCGTGCCGTCTACATTGACCTTGCAGCGGCTGCTGGCCCCATGAAACTGCACGTCTGCCACCACGCCGCGCAGGGCCACATGTCCCTGGGGCAGCGGAGCCTGCAGGTTGCGCACACTGATATTTTCGGGGCGCACCGACACCAGCGGGGTCAGGGCCCCCACCGCCTGCGCGAGCGCGCCACGCAGCACGTTGGAGCTGCCGACAAACTCGGCCACGAAAGCGGTGGCCGGGTTCAGGTAGAGCTCGCGCGGCGTTGCCAGCTGGTCGATGCGCCCGTCCACCAGCACGGCAATCCGGTCGGACATGGACATGGCCTCGCCCTGGTCGTGCGTGACATAGACGAAGGTCACGCCCAGCTGCCGGTGGAGCTTCTTGAGCTCGGTCTGCATCTGTTCGCGCAGGCGCAGGTCGAGCGCACCCAGGGGTTCGTCCAGCAGCAGGACAGAGGGCTGGTTCACGAGGGCGCGCGCCAGGGCCACGCGCTGGCGCTGGCCGCCGGAGAGCTGCGCCGGGGGACGCTCCGCCAGTGCGGCGAGCTCGACCATCTCCAGGGCCGCCAGCGCGCGGGCGCGCCGCTGCGCGGGCTCCACACCCTTCATGCGCAGGCCGTATTCGACGTTGCCCTGCACCGTGAGGTGCGGGAAAAGCGCGTAATCCTGGAATACGGTGTTGACGTCGCGGGCGTAGGGCGGCACCGCGCTCACGTCGACGCCGCCCAGGATCACGGCGCCAGCCGTGGGCCGTTCAAAGCCCGCGATCAGACGCAGGCAGGTGGTCTTGCCTGAACCCGATGGTCCCAGTATGGAGAAGAATTCTCCGGCAGCGATATCAAAGGACAGCGACGCAATCACCGCGTGCCGGCCATAGGACTGGCTTACCGCGGCAAAGCGGATGGCCCCGGCGGCCTGCCCCGCGGCGCCCGGACGCAGCTCGCCCTGCGCCGGCGATGCGCGCAGCGCCTGCTCCATGGCGCGCGAGGCCGGCATCTAGCGGCCGCCGGCAATCGAGATGTAGTCGGCGGTCCAGCGGCTGTAGGGAACGCAGCTGCCCCCCTTGGCGCCGCAGCTGGCCACGGGCGTGCGCCAGAACTGGATCTTGTCGAACTGATCGTAGCCGTTGGTCGAGCAGGGCTTGCCGCCCCCCGGCGGGGTGGCGGTGCAGGCAGAACGCGTGACGGGGTTGGAGCCGAACCACTCGGCCACCGGTGCCTGCACGCGATCATTGAGCGACCAGTTGAGCCAGGCATAGGCGCAGGACGGATGGCGCGATTTGGCGTGCATCATCGTGGTGTCGGACCAGCCCGTGACGCCTTCGCGCGGAATGACCGAGGCGATGGGCTGCTGGTCCGCCTTGAGCAGGTTGACCTGCACCGGCCAGGAACCGGAGGCGACGACGCCTTCGCTCTTGAAGTCCGAGAGCTGGATGTTGTAGTCGTGCCAGTAGCGGTGCACCAGCGGATGCTGGCGACGCAGCAGTTCCAGCACGGCCGCATACTGGGTTTCATCGAGCTCGTAGGGGTCGGTGATGCCCAGTTCCGGACGCTTGGACTTGAGGTACAGCGCGGCGTCGGCGATGTAGATGGCGCCGTCATAGGCCTGGATGCGCCCCTTGCTGGACTTGCCATCCGGAAACTTCTGCTCCTCGAAGACCACCGACCAGGAATCGGGGGCCTTGGGGAACACCTTGGTGTTGTACATGAGCACGTTGGGGCCCCACTGGTAGGGCACGCCGTAAGTCTTGTCGCCGACCACATACCAGCGCGCACCCTTGAGGCGCGGATCGAGCTGAGCCCAGTCGCGGATCCGGTTCACGTCGATGGGCTGGACGCGGCCGCTGGCCACGAGGCGCAGCGAGGCGTCGCCCGAGACCGTTGCGAGGTCGTACACGCTCTGTGTCATGAGCGAGACCATTTCGTCGGAGGTGGCGGCCACCTTGACGTTGACCTTGCAACCCGTCTCCTTCTCGAAGGGCGTTACCCAGTCGTACTTGGGATCCGTCTCGCCCCGCTCGATGTAGCCGGGCCAGGCAACGATGTCGAGAGCCCCTTCTGACGCGGTAGTGCCCGGGGTCTGGGCTGCTGCCGGTGCGGCCAGCAGGGCGCCGGTAAGCACTGCGGCGATACATCGGGAAAAAAAAGGAACGCAAGCTGAGCTTGCTGCGATCCGGGACGTAGCAAACACCATGGTCTTCCCCCTGTTTTGGTGGGTCCGCCGCATCTGTGGCCGACTCCCCGTCCAGCATAGCGCCGGCTCACGCAGCCCCGCGATCCCGCAAGCGAACCCGCGAAATCGCCCAAGCAAAGCTGCCGGGCCCGCCTTTTTCTGTGGGTCTTTACCCAGAAAGAACAGTACTGCGCGCGTGCGTAGGCGGGAATACCAATAGACCTATATCAGTCATCGGTTTTTCCGATGTATATTTTGGGGGCCATGTCGATATCCCTGAGCGCTCTGCGCTACTTCAACGCCGTCGCCGAGACAGGATCGATTTCCGCTGCAGTACAAAACCTCAATGTCTCGCAGGCGGCCATTACGGAGTCGCTCCAAAGACTGGAAACGCACTTGGGCACGCTGTTGTTCCGGCGCCACGCGCGCGGCATGGCCATGACCCACGCAGGACACGAATTCCTGCGCCACACGCAGCGCATCCTGGGTGCGGTCGCGGCCGCCGAAGCGGCGCTGGCCGCGCGCCCGGACGCCCTGGCCGGAGAGCTGGTCATAGGCGCGGTGAGCCCGCTGACCGGCTACTACCTGCCCGTGCTGCTGGAGCGCTACCGGCGCACCTTCCCGCAGGTACGTACCCTCGTGTACGAAGACGCCGGGCATTTCATCGAACACCAGTTGATCAATGGCGAACTGGACCTGGGCCTGATGGTGGTATCCGCACTGGATGCGCCGTCGTTCCACGCCCGGGTACTGGTGCGCTCGCCCTGGCGCCTGTGGGTTTCGGCCAACCACCGTCTCGCGGATCGACGCAGTGTTTCCATCGTCGAACTGCGCCAGCAGTCCGTGATTGCCTTGCGCAACGAGGAACTGGAAACCGCCGCGAGCGACCTGTGGCGCCGCGCCGGTTTCCGTCCGCGGGTTACCGTGCGCACGCGCTCGGTCGAGGCCACGCGCAGCCTGGTGGCCACGGGCTACGGCGTCTGCGTATTACCCGAGGTCCTGTTCCGGCCGTGGTCGCTCGATGGCGAGCGCCTGCTCGCGATTCCCCTGGAAGAAGACATACCGCCCCTCGAAGTGGGGGTGGCCTGGCGGCGCGGAGCGCCCCTGTCGGCCACGGCGGAGGCCTTCATGGCCACCGCGCGTGAGCACGAACCGGCACACTGAGCCGCAGGACGGACCGGTCGGACCGCGCTGCCAGATACCCGCGCGGAGGACCGCGCGGGCCGCGCTCCAACCTGCAGAGAGCGCCCCGCAGCCGCGGCGGTTTACTTGCTGTCGGGTTTGCTGCCCGGTTTGCCCGATGACTTGTCGGCCGGCTTGTCCGTTGCGGGCTGGGCCGCGGGCGCCTTGTCATCGGCTGCCTTGGGGGCTTTGCCGTCCTTTGCGTCCTTTTCCGCCTTTTCGGCCAGCGCCACTTTGTCGTGGGGCTTGGCGGTTTCAACGGGCAGGCCCTTGAGGAAGTTCATGGCCTGGCGCAGCTGGTAGTCCTCTGGCGTGCCAAATTCATAGCGACGGGTGGCCAGGGGGGCGTGCGCCGCAGGATCGGGCTGCTCCGCTTCGGTCTTGTCGGCAGGCTTCTCGCCCGCCTTGTCCGCCCCGGTGCCGGGCGCCGGATTGCTCAGGTGGTTGGCCAGATCGGCCTCGCGCACGCTCAATCCGGCAAAGTTGCCCTCAGCGGTGTCCTCGACCAGCAGGTCGGGGACGATGCCCTGGGCCTGGATGGAGCGGCCGCTGGGCGTGAAATAGCGTGCGGTCGTGAGCTTGATTGCGGCGGGGTGCTCGCGATCGTTGCGGATCTGGATGACGCTCTGTACGGAACCCTTGCCGAAGGTCTGCGTGCCGATCAGCTGGGCGCGCTTGTTGTCCTGCAGCGCACCGGCCACGATTTCGGAGGCCGAGGCGCTGGCGCCGTTGACCAGCACGACCATCGGCACCTTCTTGATCTCGGGAGGCAGGTGGGCCAGCGGGTCTTCGCCGCTGCCCCGCAGGTAATCGGCCGGCAGCGCCGCGAAGCGGCGGTGCGCATCCTCGTTGCGGCCTTCGGTGGTGACCACGGTGGTGTCGGCCGGCAGGAACACGGCGGACACGCCCACAGCGCCGTTGAGCACGCCGCCCGGATCATTGCGCAGGTCGAGCACGAGGCCCTTGAGCGGGCCGGCCTTGTAGAGCTCGGTGATCTTGGCCGCGAGGTCTTCGGTGGTGCGCTCCTGGAACTGGGAAATGCGCACAAAGCCGTAGCCGGGCTCAATGGTGCGTGCCTTGACCGACTGCACGCGGATGATGTCGCGCACGATGCGGATTTCCAGCGGCAGGGGCTCGCCCTTGCGTGCCAGGGTGAGCAGGATGGGCGTCTGCGGCTTGCCGCGCATGAGCTTGATCGCGTCGGTGAGCGTCATGCCGCGCGTGAACTTGTCGTCGATCTTGATGATGAGATCGCCGGCATGAATGCCGGCACGTGCCGCCGGCGTGTCATCGATGGGTGCAATGACCTTGATGACGCCGTCTTCCGAGCCGACCTCGATGCCCAGTCCGCCAAACTCGCCCTGCGTGCCGATCTGCAGGTCACGATAGGCTTCGCCGTCGAGAAAAGCCGAATGCGGATCGAGCCCGGCGAGCATGCCCGCGATGGCTTCCTGCATGAGCTTCTTGTCCTCGACCGGCTCTACGTAGTTGGCCTTGATGGCGCCGAAGACATCGGTGAATTCGCGGATTTCCTCGACCGGGATCGGGAAACGGTTTTCCCGAAAAGCGTAGGCCGTCACCCCGTAGCTCACCGAGACGCCGGCAATGACCCCGATACCCACCAGACCCCAACTGCGCAAGCGACCGCTCATCGATCCTCCAGACCCATCATTTTGTGGCCGGCGCAGTGCCCGGGGGGCACGCCGGCAAGGCGACAGGGCGCAGCACGAAGCGCGCGCCTGCACGGCCAGAACCCACAACGCCAGGACACAACACTAGCGCCCTACGGCCCAGCCCAGCGGGTCAAATGGGCGACCCTGATACCGCATTTCGAAGTATAGGCCGCTTTGGCTGTTGCCCCCGGTGTTGCCCACGGAGGCGACAAGCTCGTCGGATGCGACCTCGTCGCCCACGCCGTGCAGCAGGGTCTCGTTGTAGGCATAGACCGACAGGAAACCTTCACCATGGTCCAGGATCAGGAGGTTGCCAAAACCCCGCAGCCAGTCGGCGAAGACGACCCGGCCAGCGGCAACCGCGTGGACCGGGCTGCCGGCCGGCGCACGCAGGAACAGCCCTTTCCAGGCCGGGGCGCCGGCCTGCGGCTGCCCATCCTCCCCGAGGCGGGGTGCGCCAAATCGCGAGCCGATAACGCCCTGCACCGGCAGCTGCAGCTTGCCGCGCAACTGGCCGAACTGCGTCGCGGACGGCGGCTCAAAGTGTCCGCCCGCCGTGGCCGTGGATTTTTCCGGCACGGTGCCCGGGGTCGACTTGCGCGCACGCGCGAGCTGCTCGGCGCGCCGGCGGGCCTGCTCGGCCAGCACCTTGCCGATCTGGTCAATCAGGCCGGCCAGGCGTGCGTCGTCCCGCTCGAGCGTCGCCACCGACTGGCGCTGGGCGGCAATGTCACGCGCCAGGCGCGCCAGCATCGCGCGGCGCGCTGCCTGCTGCTGTTCCAGGCTGGCACGGCTGCTGCGCTCGTCGGCATCAATGCGCGCCAGTTCGGCGCTGCGCTGCAGGGATTCGGCCTCGCGCGCGGCCAGCGCATTGCGCCGGTCATCGAGCTCACCGATGCGCCGCATGCGTGCGTGCACAACCGGGTCCAGGTACAGGGCGTCGCGCCGGTCGCGCAGCGCCTGCGCGGGGTCGAACAGGTCCGCCAGCGGCGCGGTCTGGCGCAGCAGCGCCTGGCTGCGCAGGGTCTGGCCCAGCCGCGAGGCATGGGCATTCTGGGCGTCCAGAGCCTCCCGCTGCTCGGCCTCGAGCTCCGCAATGCGACGCTCCGTCTGGTGGCGCGCGGCGGCCAGTTGCTGCAGGTGGCGGTTCATCAGGGAGATCGCCGATTCCGAGGCGGCCAGGGCGTCGGCCGCCTCGGTATGCGCCGATTCGGTGGCGGCCAGGGATTTCTTGAGCTGTGCGAGGCGCGCCTTGAGCTCATGCTGCTCGGCCTGCAGCTCCTTCTGGCGCTGGGCGCTGGGAGCGGGCGCCGGTTTGGCCGCTGCGGCGTGCGCGGGAGCATGGGGCGGCGGCGGGTCGGTCGCCGGCGCGGCGTACACCGTGCCGGTCAGCGCCACCAGGGCGGCCGTCAGGAGCGGGCGCACGCGGGTGCGCCCTGCGGCAAAAGCACGCAGCGGGACCGTATTCAACGGGGAGCGGCGCGGCCCTGCGCCGCGACCGCCGCCGTGGCGCGCGCGATCTCGGCGGCGTCCCCCAGGTAGTAGCGGCGCAGCGGCTGCATTGCCGAGTCGAACTCGTAGACCAGGGGCTGCCCCGTCGGGATGTTGAGGGCGACGATCTCGTCGTCGGCAATGCCTTCCAGGTGCTTGATGAGTGCCCGCAGCGTATTGCCGTGCGCAACCACCAGGGCCTGGCGCCCGCGGGAGACGGCCGGCGCGATGGAATCGTTCCAGAAGGGCACGACGCGCTCGACGGTGTCGCGCAGGCATTCGGTGCGCGGGACCTGCTCGGGCGCGAGGGAGCGGTAGCGCGGGTCCGCGCCGGGCCAGCGCGGGTCATCGGTGGCCAGGGCCTCGGGCCGTACGTCGTAGGCGCGGCGCCAGGCCAGCACCTGGGCCTCGCCGTAGCGGGCCGCCGTCTCGGCCTTGTCCAGGCCCTGCAGCGCGCCGTAGTGGCGCTCATTGAGGCGCCAGCTGTGCACCGTGGGCAGCCACATGCGGTCCATTACCTCGAGCGCCAGCCACAGGGTGCGGATGGCACGGCGCAGCACCGAGGTATAGGCAAGGTCAAAAGCAAAGCCCTCGCGGTTCAGCAGTTCACCCGCCGCACGCGCCTCGGCACAACCCTTCTGCGTGAGCTCGACATCGGCCCAGCCGGTAAACCGGTTCTCGCGGTTCCAGACGCTTTCGCCATGACGCACAAGAACCAGCTTGTAGGCGGCCATATTCCTATTCTCCGGGGCGCGTCGGCACCCGATGGCACCGAAAATCGCGTGTGTAGCCCGCGCCCGCAGGGCGCGGGCTACACACAACGGCGTCATTCTATAATCCTGCTTTGCCTGCAAAAAAGCCGCTCATGAATTTCCTGCTCGAGAACTACTGGCTGATCGCCATTGCCCTTGCCAGCGGCGCCCTGATCGCCTGGCCGGCGCTGCGCACGCGCGCCGGGGGGCCGGAACTGAGCACCCTGGCGGCAACGCAGCTGATCAATCGCCGCGAGGTCCAGATCGTCGACGTGCGCCCGGTGGAGGAATTTGCGACCGGTTCGCTGGCCAGCGCACGCAATGTCCCGCTGGCCGACGTGCCGGGGCGCGCCGGCGAACTGCGCAAGGACCAGCCCGTAATCGTGGTGTGCGAAGCCGGGCGGCGGGCATCGCTGGCGGCCGTCAAGCTGCGCTCGGCGGGCATCGCCGAGGTGTTCATCCTGTCCGGTGGCCTGGCCGCCTGGCGTGCCGCTGGACTGCCGGTCGTACGCGCCCAGAAGGCCTGAGGAAAACCCATCAACCCGCGCGCCGCGGCGCGCCCCTGCAGGAGCACCGAGTATGACTGCCCAGGTTCGCATGTACAGCACGGGGGTATGCGGCTACTGCCGCCGCGCCGAGGCGCTGCTCAAGGCCCGTGGCGTCGAGAACATCGAGACCCTGCGCGTCGACCTCGATCCCGGCCTGCTGGACCAGATGATCACGCTTACCGGCCGGCGCACGGTTCCGCAGGTCTTCATCAACGAGAAGCATGTAGGCGGGTACGATGACCTGGCCGCCATCGACCGCGACGGCGGCCTGAAGGCACTGCTGGGCGCCTGAAGGCGCCCAGCGTTTATCCTGCGGGCAGAGGCCCGGCTCACCGGCAGCGTCCGTTCCACCCTTTCCATCACCGGTACCGCCCGCAGGGCCGGTATCGATTACGCACAGAGGCACACCATGAGTACCGACAACACGAGCAGCGCGCCGGCCACCGAAACGCAGGCGCCGGTTTTCCAGCTGCAGCGCGTCTACCTGAAGGACGCGTCGCTGGAGATGCCGCATGCGCCGCAGATCTTCCTGGAGCAGGGCGCCCCCCAGATCGAAGTGCAGCTCGATGTCAGCAATGAGGACGTGGCGGCGGGCGTAGTTGAGGTGGTCGTGCGCGTCACGGCTACCGCGCGCGTGACGGAAAAGGTGCTGTTCCTGGTGGAAGCCAAGCAGGCCGGGATTTTCGAGCTGCGCGGCATTCCCGAGCAGCAGCTGGCACCGGTGCTGGGCATTGTCTGCCCGGGCATCATCTATCCCTACCTGCGCGCCAACGTAGCCGACCTGCTGACGCGTACCGGCCTGCCCCCCATCCACCTGGCCGAAATCAACTTTGAAGCGCTGTACCAGCAAAAGCTCGGGCAGGACGCCGCCGGCAGTACCGCCGGCATGGTCCTTCCCGCCGGGTCGCAGACGCGCCAGTAGGCGCGCGGGGGCCTCGTGCGCGTAGCCGTACTCGGTGCCGGAGCCTGGGGCACGGCCCTGGCCTGCGCCCTGGCCGCGCGCAATGACACCCTGCTCTGGGCGCGGGACGCCGCCCAGGCGAGCGCCATGGCGCACGGCCGGCGCAACGAGCGCTACCTTGCCGGCCAGACCCTGCCGCCGGAACTGCAGGTGCAGGGTTCGCTGGAGAGCGCGGTGGCGCACGCGCGCGGCGGCCTGCTGCTGCTTGCTGTCCCGCTGGCCTCGCTGCGCCCGCTGCTGCAGGCCGTAAAGGCCCAGCAGTACAGCGGCAGCCTTGCCTGGCTGTGCAAGGGGCTGGAGCGCACGAGCAGCCAAATGGCCCACCAGATTGTCGCCAGCGAATTGCCCGGCGTGCCGGCCGGCCCGCTGTCGGGCCCGAGCTTTGCCCAGGAAGTCGTGCGCGGCCTGCCCACCGCGCTCGTGGTGGCAGGGACGGCGGAGCTGTGTGCAAGCGTTACCGCTGCCGTGCACGGCGGCAACCTGCGCGTGTATTCCACGGATGACGTGGTAGGCGTCGAGATTGGCGGCGCGGTAAAAAACGTGCTGGCCATCGGCACCGGCATTGCTGACGCCCTGAGCCTGGGCCTCAACGCCCGCGCAGCGCTCATGACGCGCGGCCTGAGCGAAACGCGCCGCCTGGGCGTTGCCCTGGGGGCGCGCCCCGACACCTTCACGGGCCTCACCGGCATGGGGGACCTGATACTCACCTGCACCGGCGACCTGTCACGCAACCGGCAGGTCGGTCTGGGGCTGGGCCGGGGCACGCCGCTCGCGCAGATCATTGCCGAGCTGGGCCATGTTGCTGAAGGGGTCTGGTCCGCGCCCGCCATCGTCGCGCGGGCACGCGAAAACAGCGTGGAAATGCCGATCTGCGAAACCGTCTGCGCCGTGCTCGAGGCGCGCCTGGGCGCGCGCGAGGCGGTCGAGCGCCTGCTGGCGCGCGACCCGCGCAGCGAACACGCGTAGGCGCAGCGCCCGCCATGCAAAGGCCCACGCGCACGGCCCTGGGCGCCAGCCTGGCGGCACTGGCGCTGCTGCTCGGCATCACAATTGGCCTGGTCTGGCGCTTCCTGGAACCGCAGCCGGCGCTGCGCCTGCCCCCCGGGGTCAGCCTTGAGTTTGCGCAGCTTGAGGCACTCAATGCCCTGCCCGGGTTTGCCCTGCCCCAGCGCGGCGGGGTGCTGCGCAATGCCGACCTGCAGGGCCGCTGGAGCTTTTTTTTCTTTGGCTACACGAACTGTCCCGATGCCTGCCCCACCACCCTAGGCATCCTGAGCCACGTGCAGCAGGAACTGCGCAGCCGCGGCCAGGAGCCGCCCCGTGTGGTGCTGGTGTCACTCGATCCGCAGCGCGACACGCCGGAGGTGCTCGAGCGCTACACGCGGGCCTTTGCCGTTGATACGGCGGACGCGGTCATCGGCACCAGTGGCACGCCCGAGCAGCTGCGGGCACTGCAGGCCTTTTTTGGTGTCCGCACGGAGCGAAGGCCCGGCGCGGATCCGGCGCACTACAGCTTTGACCACACCACGAATTTTTTCCTGGTCACCCCCGACGGGCGCTGGCTTGCCAGTTTCCCGCCGGCCGAGGATCCGGACAGCATTCTTGAAGACACGGAAAAGCTGCTGGCACTGCCGCTCCCCGCGGCCTAGTCACCGCGGCGCCAGTGAACGGCGCAACATGCGCAGCAGCGTGCGCGCCTTGTGTCCCAGCGAAAAACGGCGGAAATTGGTGCGGATCGCGCCCTGCGTGAAGGCCGTGGGGCGCGCGTAATCCACCGCCACCGCGACGATAACCGGCTGCGAGCGGGCCGCCAGCTGGCGCGCACGCTCGATCCCGTCGGCCAGTTGCGCGTCGCTGTCGATCGACACCCAGGCTGCCCCGATTGCCGCGGCAAAGGCCTGCAGGTCGAGGCGGCCCAGGGTCGTGCAGGGGGCGCGCCGGTAGGGCAGGCGCTGCGCCTGGGCGATCTGCGCGAGTTCGCCATCGCAAAAGACATAGACGACCAGCTCCAGACCCAGCGTGACTGCCGTCACGAGTTCCATGCCGGTCATCAGGAACGCCCCGTCCCCCACGATGGCCAGGGTTTCGCGCCCGGGCTGCGCGAGCCGCGCCCCGATGGCCGCCGGCACCGCGTAACCCATGGCGTTGAAATCCGTGGGCACGATCAGCCGCGCATCCGGCGGGAGCGCAAACAGCTCGGCGGTGAGGTAGGTGTGGTTACCATCGTCGACGGCAACCATGGCGCCCAGGCTCGTCTGGCGCTCCAGTTCGGCAAAAAAGCGCGCCGGATTGACCCGACCCCGGGACGGCTCGTCGAACCACTGCTGGCGGGTCTGGGCCTTGTCCGTGGCGATGCGCCCGGCCACGGCGGCCGCGCGTACCGGGTCGGCATGCCCTTGCAACGCCTCGAGCAGTGCCTGGGCCACCGCGGCCGCATCACCGGGCAAATGCACCGCCGCCGGATAGTTGGCGTCAAAGACGGCCGGGTTGATGTCGACGTGGATCAGCGCGGCTGGCACCCGCACGCCGTAGCTGCCCGTGGCAATCTCGGCAAAGCGGGTGCCCACGGCAAGCAGGCAGTCGCAGTCCGCAAACGCGTTGCGCGCCGCCGGGACGGCACTTGCGCCAAAGCCAAAACCGGCGTGCAGCGGGTGCGCATGCGGAAAACTGGAGAGTCCCTGCAGCGTGGTGGCAACCGGAGCGCCCAGCAGGCTTGCCAGCGCCGCCAGAGACTGCTGCGCCCCGCGCCCACCCCAGCCCACGAAAATGCCGGGGTGGCGTGCCGCGCGCAGCAGCGCGACGGCCCGTTCGAGGTCAACGCGGCCGGGCAGTGGC
>Ga0209067_10000264_pt1 | contig 36115 bp, 34 predicted proteins | sample ColStrG_CSR_2013_FD_187199 | JGI IMG/M metagenome (GOLD analysis project Ga0209067, IMG submission 187199) | Freshwater sediment microbial communities in response to fracking from Pennsylvania, USA - Cold Stream Run_MetaG_CSR_2013 (SPAdes)... | ecosystem: Environmental > Aquatic > Freshwater >... | reverse complement strand
CCGCCAAGGGGTCTTTACGAAAGTAAACCCCATCTACTTACGAAAGTGGGGACCGAGCGCCCCCGGACTGCCCTAGTCGATTGAATCCGAGCCTCGCACGCTCTCTTGGTGGTTGCGAGCCGTCCCTGTTAGGCGATCGACGCATGAGATACCACGAAGAAGCCCCGCGGGACGTGTTTCGTCCCGCGGGGTTCTAGCTGAAGGGAATAGCCCGCCTAGGCGGCGAGGTCGTCAGGCGGATCGTCGAACTCTAAGGGCTCGGCGAGGCAGATCTGGCCGTTCTCATCGAGCTCCTCGAAGCCATGGTTCTCCGGCATGGGCTTACAGAGGGGATCGGACGTCATGCCCGTGCGTTTAGCCCACTGGCGCACGATGCGGATATTGGCCGCCACCGCCTCGAAGGTCAGCATCAAGCTCGTCTTCACGAGTCCGACCACTCGACAGAAGCCGCGCTTGATGTTCTGAGTGCTGTGGTTGCGCAGGTTCCCGAAGATGCCTTCGATGTGGCTTCGCCGAGAGAAGGATTCGATCCACTGCGGCGAACCCCAGAAGTCGCGCTGGCGCAGTTTGGCCAGCGCCGGCCCCGGGATGACGATCGTCGCCTGTCGGCAGCACTTGGGGGCCGTGGCCATCGGGCCCGGGTTCTCGACCACGGGTCGGTCCTCGCCATAGGCCTCCGAGAACGGGCAGAGCGCGCACTGCAACTTGCCCGCTTTGCCCGGACAGATCCATTGCGTCTTGAAGGGATCGTCCTTGGTGGGGGTGTTCTGATTGAACACGAACGCGTACTGCTGGCGTTCGGCTATCGCCGCCTCGAAGCGATTGAGGTCCTTGGTGTTGCGTTCGTGATTCAATCTCTCCTCGGCGGTCGCCTTCTTCTTTGGTGGACCGACCTTGAAGTGCTGGGGCCGCGCGATGTGGACCAAGCGATCGGGCATCGACGCGCAGTACGGCAATCCGTCGATGATGCGTACGCCTTCGTAGTCCTTGACGCCATGGTCGAAGGGGTGGATATCCTGCACCTGACTGATGCCGCGCTCGTGAAGCTTCGTTGACCAGTCCTCGGGTCGCTTGAAGGAGAAACCACGGTCGACGAGAAGTTCGTCGACCTCGTATCCCTGATCCCTCAGTCGGTCGATGAGGGCGAGTGTAGGTTCCGACGTGTCGCCGGCCGCGGGGCGCAGAGTCATGCTGAGTAGCACTTTGGGCATGTCGTCCGAGTTGGCCCCGACGGGCAGCACTCCCACGCCAGCGAAGAGGTCGTAGCCGAAGAGCTTGCTCGACCGGTTGTCGTGGGTCTTCGTGCGGTATCCCAGGTGAGCGTCACCATCGAAGGAATAGGGCCGACGAGCCAACTTTTTCTTGCCCTTCTTCGAACCGCCTGCCTTCCCGTTCTTGGAGTTGATGACCCCTTGCACCGTCGCCATGGCCTCTTCCACGTCGTCAAGATCGGCGTCGACCTCGTCACTCGAGGCCGTCGCGGGCCACTTGGGCTTTCCCCACGACTCCACTCCCGAGCTGTCCCAGGCGAGCGAGATCTTCTTCGGCATCGACTGCAACAGTGATGCCCCGAGCAGCTTGTCAATGATCGACTGCAGGGCGTCGCAGCGAATTTCACGCTCAGCATCGAGCATCTCAGGGAATTTCTCCGGCGTGAATTCCAGACGCTTCTCGATGGCGCTGAGGAGATAGCGGACCTGACGAATGGAGATGGGTTCACTCTGCTCGCCCGCCTCAGTCTTGATCCGCACGCCCAATTCGTTCTGGAGCGAAATTGATATCCACTGTGTCAGGGCTTTGTGGATGTTGTCGAGGGTAAGAGTGAGACCCCGCGAAGCCACGAGGATTGCTCCAGTAAAGAACACCTCGGCGGAGAGTTCGCGCGGCCGACCAGTGTGATGCGGCACGAGAAGTTTCTCGACGTCCTCGCCCACGCCGCTGCGACGAACGGCCTTAAGGACCAATTCCACTTCGCAACGCCGGATCACGAAGTCACCCCATCGGATCGGTCCTCGAAAGTCCGCAATATGACAGCTACAGCCGTTTCGTCGGGATCGGGGCAGTAACCCACTAGGTCAACCAGCGTGCGCGCCGAGCGCAGACCCGCCGAGCGCAGCAGTGCTCCGAGCGGCACTGGAGCGCTCATAACCGCGACCAGCCATGTAGAGCGCAACCGGGCAGGATCAACGTCGACGCCCGTTGCAATCGCCGTCTTCGCTCGCCCCGTGACAGGACCCGTCACGTTACGGCGGTTCATCGAGAGCCCGTAGAGGGGGTCAGTAGGCTTTCGGCCCGCCGCTCGGTGCAGATCCAGCGCCTCGCGTAGCAATCCCTCGTACTGCGCACGCACGACAACCACACGAGGAAACGCGCCACCCACCTTCACGAAGAGCGCCGTCGTGCCGTCGGGTAACTCACCCTCAATGATTGACTCGGGAGAGACCGTGCGCTGCTCGGCCGATGACAGCCCTGCTCCAAGACCCAAGGCGACAACGGACGAGAGTCCGCGACGCAGTGTCGCGGTCGGCTGATTGCGCGCGAGTCGCACCCACGACGCACACTCCAGTGGCGTATAGGGAGCCTGCACCGGCTGATCGGAGATGACCTGAGAGGCTTGCGCCGGAGCAAGCCGCTTCAACGCCCGACGAAGTGTCGAGCGGACCGTAGCGCGCGTCGAGTCCGGGGAACCGGTAATCGGTCCGGCCAGGTAGGCCTCAATAAGCCCGCTCTCGAGGAGTTCAGACGGGCGCAGCACCTCGTTCGTCGTGGCGCGTGATGGGCGTGTGGCGGCCCAGAGGCAGAAGCGAGCGAGTACCCCCATCTGGGTGCCGACCCATTGCACACTTGGCGGATCGTACGCAGTGGCGAGGTGGCGCGTTGCGTCAATGACCACGGCCCAGTCGGCATCGCTGAACCGGTGCGGACGAAAGGCTGCAATAGCGGCAGCGATGTCACCGTCTAGGGTCGGCAATTGCACCAGCGGGACTTCGATCGATGTCGCCCTCGTTTGCGCCGCCGTTCGCTCGGCCTGCTTCGCCTTCGCGGCCTTCACCGCTGCGGTACGCGAGAGGGGCTTGGCTGCCTGAGACTTCACCGATGTTGCCTTCGTGGACTGAACGGCGACGACTCCCCTCGGCTCAACGTCGCGCGCGGCCCGGAGTTGCTGGGCTGCGGAAACGGATGCGGTCATAGTGTCCGATACGTCATCTCGTGCACTCGCCGCAGTCATGAGGTGACCGATGTCCCACTGGCTGGACGCAAGCTCATCCCCGTAGCCCTCGAAGATGGTTGCCATCAAGGCGTAGCCACTGCGACCATACGCCTCAGCCAACGCTGCGAAGGACCCGAGATCGCTCAGTGTGGCCCAGAAGCGCCGAGCCGCCGGACGGTTCTTGACACTTCTGATTCGAGGTGTCGCCGAGAGAGCCCCGGTGGCTCGCGCGATTTTCCTCAGGTACGGGCGGGCCGTTCGATTCGTCGGCGATGCCGCGATGAAGGCATCAAGATGGTGACCCTGCAAAAGGGCACTCAGGTCTGGTGGGGCTGTTCGGCCCCAAGCCGGATGCCAGCCAAGGAAGCGAGCCAAGTGACTCAGCAACACCATGGCGGACTTCTCGGTGGAAACGCCCGTCATGAGGACTGCCGCGAGGGCGGCGGCGCGAGCGAGTTCCCACGTGTCCGTTGACAGGCTCTTCGGGCGGTAGCGCACCAGGCGCTCGGTGGTCATTGTCGTTGACATGCCGACTACCCGTGAGGACGTCCCGTTGAGGGGCAATCGGAGTCATTTAGAATTGTTAGTGGGGTCGGGTCGCCCAGAGAGCCCACGACATCAAGAGGAATATCGCCAGAAAACTACTGATCAGACGGTGAAATCTGCCCTATCCTCCTGGAGAGGTAGCTCTCATGCTGATGGAAAGGTTGGCGAAAACTCGCGCCTTCGCATGACTCCCCCGCGCTCCTCGTGCCCAGCCAATCGAACGCGTAACTGGCGCCGTTGCCGATGACAATTGCGGTGGCGACAGATGATGGCGCCTGGCTCGAGGGACTAGTGATGTCCGAGGTAATTCCAGTCCACACCATTGAGTGTCCGCAGTAGTCCGTGACTGGGCAAGCCGCTGGGCAATACTCCGTATGCGGCGTTCCCAACGAAATCAAGACTCCCTACGTAAGCAGCGGCGTCTGCGAGTTCCTGACCGTTCACCACCTTGGTGGCCCTCCAAGCACCCCCACTGGTGCTCACTTCTAGGTAGCCCATGGAGTCGATCGTCCAAAGAGTTGTTCCCGTAGCGTTCGAACCGATGATCGCGGTCGGCGTGCCGGTGCCCCCAGCAATCTTCGTCCAACTGGCTCCCGCTGACGTCGTGCGATAGATCTCGTTCACCCCATGACCCATTCCGTAGTCCCAGAAGCAGGCAAGGAGCCATTCATTGGGTGTGACGGCACGAACATTGAGCTCGAACTCCTTTTCCGAGCAGGGCGTTGACACTGCTCGCCAGGTGTGTCCCGCGGTAGTGGTCTCCATCAAGATTTGGCCACCATCGAGGCCTTCGCTCGCTAAACCGGACGACGGACCGAACTGGGCAAGGAGATGTGCGGCGAAGGTGGGAGGGATATGCGCTGTCTGGGCCTTTTCGTACCGCTCGAAGGACGCCGGAGTGGGAACCACGGCGACTTGCGAGGGCGCCGATGAACCCGAAGAAAATACACTCAAGGTCGTGGGGCAAAAAGTACTGTTCCCACCGTCATCCGGTGCACACACTTGAGACATCACCCAGACGGAATTACCAAAGGACGAGAGCGATATCGGCACCCCCACGACCCCCGCGCGACGCCACGTACGCCCGCCATCGGTCGTGACAAAGAGCAGATGCGCGCGGTTCAGACTCACCACGTAACCCACTCGTGTAGAGGTGAAGACAATCTCCGGGCCCAACAGCAGAGAAGGGAGTCGCCCGACAACCCGCCAGTCTTTGCCCTCGTCGCTGGTGAAAGTGAGGTAATTGTCCTGCGGATCACCGGTGGTGTGATTCCACTGGGTCGTGGACACTGCGAAGCCGGCCGAGGGAGTCAGCATTGACAAGGCCGTGACACTCGACGGCGCTAGAACCGTGCCGAGAGCCACCGGGGCAGGGGGCCGTGCCTTGGCAACATGTGCACGTGGGGTCGTCGGAGGAGTCTCATGACCAGACCGCATGGCCGTGACCACTGCCGCCCCTGTCGCTGCCACAGCTGCCACGAGCGCTGCGGTGAGAAGTCGCCGCAGGCGGGAGTGACGCCTGGCCTCAGGGATCAGTACTGAGATCTCCTCAGGCAGACCGAGCTGCTTGCGTTCGTCCAAGAGCGTCATCACTGTCCCTCGCTACTGGACCGACAAGATCATGGACGCGAGTTCGTCCTTGCGGAATCCCTGCTCACGAGCCAGTGAGACGAGCTCGTTCACCTTCGTTAGCAGGACACTGCGCGCAGGAGTTCCGACCACGCGAATTCCTCGGCCCCTCGTGAAATCAAGGACACCCTCGTCGCGAAGGACGTGGAGTGCACGAATGACGGTGTTCTTGTTCACCCCAAGGATTGCGGCCAAGTCGACGACGGGCGGCAGTCGCTCGCCCTCCGCCGCTTCGCCGTCGGCAATGGCACGGCGAATCTCGGCGGCCACCTGAAGGTGAAGTGCGGTTGGCTCGCTTCGGTCGACTTCGGAGAAGGTCATAGAACTAAAATTGATAGTACCATCATTGGAGGTTCGACTAGCCTCTTGGTACTGTCTGATTTAGCACCATTTGGGAAGGACTAGATGACCCTCGACTATTCGGCGCCGCCCGTGGATTCGCCACCGCCAACTGAAGTGCTGATACCCGAAGCCAAATCTCGTGCGCGCCGCCGCCGACTGGCACTGGCGACGTTCAGTTTGCTGGCCGTCGCCACTGCAACTACTGCCTCGTTCTTCTTCCTGAACAAGCCTGGTAGAGGCGTAACTCCGACGACCAAAATGTCAGCCGCCGCTTGGGCTGCCGCCAAGACGACGTGCGATCATCAGAAACTCTCGAACTATGCAGGCACCCCTCACTTGTACGGCGCTTATCCCACCACCGTACGACTGGCACTGAATTGGCCAACGAAGATCTATCCCCATGATGAACCGGTAACGCCGACCACTCTCCATGGTGGTGCGCAAACTGCCGCGAGCAACAACGGTTGGCCGCCTGGATTCAACTCGTCACGTCCGGCTGACATCTGCATCTTCACCGGAAACTTCTCGTACCGAACTCCCTCGATGCAGGGGCTTAGTCTGGTCCAGCACGCCAAGGTCCTGCTGGTCTATCTCATGGACATCCCGCCGATGAACTTCAGCAGCGCCTCAATCACGACCTTGAACTCGATACCAAGGCGGCCGGTCCCCGTCGCAGTGTCAACCCCGTAAAGCGTCGCGACTCCCCGCGTTCACCTGGCGACAAGTTGGGAACTTGTAAGAGCAGGGCCCATGTCGATCCTCCGTCCAGTTAACGCCCGGACGGGTTCGAGACAAGGCGTGTGGTCAAAACCGACGAATTCGTGTGGAAGCTCCACCCACCGATTCTTCAGACCCCAGTGAACGCAAGGCGTAGATAGTTTCGTAAACACCCCGCCAAGGAGTCTTTACGAAATTAAGACCCACCTAGTTGCGAAAGTCCGGTGTCGGAGACGCCGTCGACCAAGATGTTGCTGACACGAGCCATGAACCAATGCTGAGAGGCGAGTTCATTCCGCGGAGTGACATGAAGGGCGTGACGAGGAAGACCCGCGGGGCGTGCGTCGTCCCGGAGATAGCCGTTTGGGAGGTAGGCCTCGCCGAGCCGGCGGTTTCGTCAGGTGGAAAATCGAAGGATCCCGGCTCGACTAGAGAGACCTGACTATTCGCGTCGAGCTATACAGAGCCGTGACCTTCAGGGAGGGGCACGCAGAGCGGACCTGGGGTGAGAGCGACGCCCTTTGTTCACTTGCGCACGAGACGAATGTTGGCGGCCACCGCCCCGAAAGCCGGCATCAAGCATGTCTTGACCGGGCCAACGACTCGACAGAAGTCTCGCTTAATGTTCCTCGCACTCTGGTGATTGCCAGGGGTTAGGTTTACGTAGCCTCACCTCCACCGTGCTGGGAACGGTGATTGTCGATCGACGACAAGCGTTGGGGCCGCCGGCTGAGTCCTATGCGGGTCCCGGACGCCGACTCGTCAGTCTGGCAAATCGAATTGAATCGGTTCAGGCCAAATCTCCGGGAGTGCCGATGAGCCGCATGCACCGGTTCGCCCGCTCGGCGACGAGATCTACGAGCTTGCCTGGCATCGGACGCTTCAGCGCAACGATGTCGGGTTGGTTGGCGGCGTCGGCGAAGGCGTACGGGGCTAGTGCTCCAAGTTCGAGGACGCGAGTTCGAAGTGTGTCGGCATCCATTCCCAAATCTCGACTTGCGCCTGTCCAGGTATTGCGAACCGGGGCGACCCCGTAGTCGCCTCCGACTTTCATCGCGAGCCGCAGCTTCTTCTCGTGGGTCCCGTAGGGCAACGCGGACGCAACATCGTAGAGAGGAGCGAGTCGAACTTGATCCTGGGCGAGCAGCAAAGAGTAGTTCTTGGCGTGGGCGTCAGTTCCGGCGATGAGCCAGTTCCAGATCAGGGCATCGGCGAATCGGTTGACGGCAACATCCGCTACCCGTGGAGGCATCACCCCGCGAAGTAGCTTGACGATGTCGATTGGGCCAGGCCCACCTTCGTTCTGGTACTTAGCCGAGGGCGCCACTCCCATGGCTTGGCAAAGGTCCTCTTGGTGAACTCGAAGAATTTCCGAGCCTCTCACTTGGCGGTCGTAACGATCCACGATGACGACTGATTCATCGTCGAACCGAGCGACTCTGGTCCGGACGGCCAGGAGGCCCACACGCCGTGCGGCATCGAGGCAGAGGTGCTCATTGAGGTCGTGGTCATCGAAACCGGCGACGGCCGGCTTGAGGATATGAGTCGTGGGTGTGGATCCAGAGGGGACGCCCCAGTGCCCATCCTGAAAGATCAGGGCGGTCTTCGCCTGGGCCCCGGCAAGGCTGAACTGGCCCGTGAATGTCATTCCGAGCCAGGCCGTCGAATCGCGCCGCAGTTCCCGGAGCCGTTCCGCCACGTCGTCATCGGTGAGCCACGTCACGTCGCCGGACCTTGCGAGCAGTCCGTCAACCTGGTCGGGCGCAACGAACTGGACGGCTCCGGCACAGTCCTCTCCGATCGGAGTTGAGAGGAGCGAGAACGGAGAGGATGCCGAGACGTGAAACTCGCGCGCCCACCGGGCTAGAACCAAGTTGTTGTCGGGCAGAAGGCCCCACAGCCACGGCGTGATGGCCGAATCAGGATGAGATCGGACCTGGGTCGGCATTGACAGGGACAGTGGCGTTGCTCCGGTCTGATCACGGTAGTCATCGGCGTAGTCGAATCGGAGCCGCCCTCCCTTGAGGCGGAAGACGGTTCCGACGATGGATCCGTCCATGACAACAACAAGAGAGTCCGTCATTAGTCCCGGTGCTCCTCTAGGAGGTTGTCAAGATCGACCGACATGGCATCGGGAGCCGTGTCGCGCACCACTAGGTCGAGGCTCAAGTCGAGCGCATCGAGAACGCGGATGACGAGGCCTAACTCAACAGTGGCCTTGCCGGTCTCGAATCCATTGACCCACTCTCGGGAGACCTGCGCTCGGGAGGCCAGGTCAGCCTGGCTCAGACCGAGGTCGCGACGGCGACCACGGACGGTTGCTGCGAGATCTCGTATCGAGTTGATCTTCATCGGGCATCCTTATGTACGTACGGCCACAGGGAACCTTTGTTGTCGTACGTACACAATAATAACATGTGGACGTTCGTGCATAAGGCTAACTTATGGACGTTCGTTCACAAGGCTAACTTGTGGACGTTCGTTCACATCTAAACACAACAACTCAGAGTGTCTGTAGCTGAATCACACCGGGATATGTCGAGCCGGCATGATTCGTCTGCTGAGCCGGACATGGTGCGACTCGGTCAACCCAGATCAGACGGTCTGTGGTCAACATGACCAAAATCGTGTGGTGATCCTGATCAGATGATGTCTGTAGCCGCAGATCGCAAGGCTTTAGGAGTTTCGTCACCACCCCGTCAAGAAGTATGTCGCCAGACTTCGTCGGTCCTTCGCGACCAAGCGGACCTCGCCAACGAGCCGCAACCACCCAATTCACGAGATTGCGAGAGCGGACGGCGATCGACGAAAGTTGAAGCCACTCGATCCACTTCTCCGGATTTCACGAGCGACGCGACCACCCGATGCTCTAGGAGACACAGGTGCGTCGCGAACCGAATTAACTTGTGAAATGCAAGTTATACTCGACGACAGGGACGGCGGGGCACAGGGCTCGCGATCCTCGAAAGGGACACTCATGGCGCAACGAGCACTCGTCACCGGCGTCAGCGGCTACGTCGGACAACACGTCGCGGCTGAGCTGCTCCGTCAGGGCTACGACGTCGTCGGTACCGTACGCTCACTCGCGAAGTCCGAGTCCACCAGGGCGGCTCTCGCCGCGGTGGTGCCCGTGGAGGAACTGAGTTTCGTCGAGGCCGACCTTCTCTCGGACCGCGGGTGGGACGACGCGATGGCGGAGTGCACGTACGTGCTCCACCTGGCCTCCCCCTTCGTCCTCGCGGAGCCCAAAGACGAGAATCAACTCATCGCTCCCGCGGTCGACGGTACCCAGCGGGTTCTGCGCGCCGCCCAGCGCGCCGGGATCCAACGAGTGGTACTCACGTCGTCGGTCGTCGCCATGACCGCGGGCAAGCCCAGCGGCCGCTACGGCCCCGACACCTGGTCCGACGTGAACGCCCCCATCGGTGCGTACGCCAAAAGCAAGACCCTCGCCGAGCGCGCCGCCTGGGAGATCGCTACCGAAGGATCCATGGATCTCGTGGCGATCAATCCTGGTTTCGTCCTGGGCCCCTCACTCGGGGCGCCCGGAGACGGACAGAGCGAGACGATGATGGCCACCATGATTGCGGGCAAGATGCCGATGATCCCCGACGTGGCGATGGGCATGATCGACGTCCGCGACGTCGCGCGTTTGCACGTGGCCGCCGTGAGTGCGGTTGGTGCGCCGGGAAAGCGCTTCATCGCCGCGAGCGAGCAACCCGTCACATTGGCCTACCTGGCGAGTGTGCTGCGCGGCGCCGGCTACACCAAGGTCCCCACGCGCAAGGCGCCGAACTTCGCGATCAAACTCATGGCCTTGATCGACCGCGAGGCCAAGGGCACCGTCCCCCAGCTCGGCAAGAAGGTCGCCTACGACAACCACGAAACGTACGATGTACTGGGGTGGCAACCGACGCCGTTGGAGACAACCTTCGTGGAGATGGCCGCCGCGATCGCTCAGTAGGAGGCCCATGGACCAGGAACTCGACACCGAGGTGCCCGACTGGCGCTCGGCCTGTCCGATCGCCTCGGGCCTCGACGTCCTCGGGGACAAGTGGTCGCTCGTCATCGTGCGCGACCTCCTCCAGCACGGCACCCGGACGTATTCACAGTTCGGCGAGTCACCCGAGAAGATCTCCACCAACATCTTGGCGGCAAGGTTGAAATGGCTCACTTCGTTCGGCCTCATCGAACACGTCGACGCGGATCGAGCGGCTCGCAACAACGCTTATCGACTCACCGCGAGCGGATTGGCGCTTCGTCCCGTTCTTGAGGAGTTGGGTCGCTGGTCACAGACCCACCTCCGATCTCTACATCCCGACATCGTCGATATCGTCTGAACAGCGATCAGTCGGCGATACTCAAGAATTCTCCTTGACTTGTGATTTGCAAGTGATAGTCTTAAGTTGCAAATTGCAAGTTACTACCGTTCCACCAGGAGAGCACCCAATGACCGACCACGCCGCACCCGCCTACGCAATGGTGCAGATCAACATGACTGATCCCGAGCAGTTCATGGAACGCTACGCGCAACACGTGTTTCCCATCCTGGACGCCTGGGGCGTGGAGATGATCGCGGGCACGATGACGCCCGTCACCGTGGAGGGCGATTTCCGTGGCAATTGGGCCGCCATCTTGAAATTCTCGAGCATGGACGCCGCCCACGCCTGGTACGACTCGGGCGACTACGAGCCCTACAAGAACCTGCGCCTCAACGAACTGACCGATTTCACCAGTGTGGTGTTCGTCGAGAGTCTCCCCGCGGCCACCGCTCAGGGCTAAGGACGCGCCGGCTCGGAGCGACGGGACGGTTGGCGCCTGGCAGCGGTGGCTCAGCCCTCGCGCCGGGCGTCAGGGCCTCGTTGGGCGACTACTCGACGTCGCGAACGAACTCGACGACCTCCAATTGTTCCGACTCGCGCAGGGAGTGGTGCACGGCGATCTGATTCTTCTCGTGCGCCAGGAGTTCGACGTCGTCGCCCCCTTCGATGTGGACGAAGAGGTCATCGGCCGTGGGCGAGGTGCGAATCAATTCATCGAGCTTGAGTTGTAGGACGGTCTGGTGTCGGCTCTGGGTGTGTTGGATGACGAAGAGCATGATCAGAGTGATCGCGCCGGCGACGGTGGAGAAGGCGGCCTCCCAACTCGCCGAGAAGTGAACCAGCGCGAGCATCGCGACGAAGAGGATGACGAGAACGACGACCGCGACAGTGGTCGCGGAGCGAGAGGTCACCTCGCCCACCGCGTGCAGAACGCGACTGACGCGACGTTGGAACTTCGAGTGCTCGACCATCGCTACTGGCCCCTGAACGGCCGAGGTGCGTCCGCGAACGACTCTCGGTCGCGGTTGCTCACGAGCACTCCTCTTCGAGCACGTTGACGAGCCACCGCGCACCGTGCGACAACGTGTTGCGCACCAGACATGGGCCATCCCTCCACACGTTCCTCGCCGCAGTGGCGAGGGCGGGGAGGCCATGAGTCGACGCCCCGCGTCCGACGTTACCGTCGAGGGGCCTGTCCCCACGCGGACGTTGGCTCTCGGGTCGCGCACCGTCGGAACGACCCGCTTGATCCCCGAAGTGAACGCCTAGGGTGGACGTGGCGGTGAAATCGTTTCGCCGCATAGGACGCCAAGTTCGGGTCGGACGATCGAGACGATTGTCGCCCGTTCGTGCTCGACGCCCTCGTTCTCGAGGAGTTCATCGTGTCCCTTGCCACCCCCGTCGCCGCCACCTCGACTATCGCAACCACCGCCGACCCGGCGACTGCGGTGACCATGCACGCCCTCGTCTACGGCGGACCCGGACTGAAGAGTTGGTCGGTCGTCGCCAAGCCGCAACTGCGCGACGATACCGACGCCATCATCCGCGTCGACGTGACCACCATCTGCGGTTCGGACCTGCACATCTTGAAGGGCGACGTCCCCGAAGTGAGCGTCGGACGCATCCTCGGTCACGAGGCGATCGGTACGGTGGAGTCCGTCGGGGCACGGGTCACCGCGCTCCACCCCGGCGACCGCGTGCTCGTCTCGGCGATCACGTCGTGCGCCACGTGCGTCTACTGTCGCCAATCACGATACGGCCAGTGCCTCAATGGTGGCGGCTGGGTGTTGGGTCACCTGATCGACGGCACGCAGGCCGACTACGTCCGCGTGCCGTATTGCGAGACCTCCACGTACCTGATTCCCGACGACGCCGACGGGGAAGAACTCCTCATGTTGAGTGACATCCTGCCCACGGGGTACGAGGTGGGCGTCCTCAACGGTCGCGTGCAGCCCGGTGACGACGTCGTCGTCGTCGGTGCCGGCCCGGTCGGACTCTCGGCGATGACCACGGCTCGCCTCTTGAGTCCGCGTCAGATCATCGCGATCGACCTCGACGACGGCCGACTGGCCCAAGCCCGTCGCTTCGGGGCCGACGTGACGATCAATAACGCCACCGAGTCACCCCTGGAACAGGTGCGGGCGTTAACCGGCGGATTAGGCGCCCAGGTGGTCATGGAAGCCGTGGGGCTGGCGGCGACCTTCGAATTGGCGACCACCCTGGTGCGCCCCGGCGGTCGCGTCGCCAATATCGGCGTGCACGGCCAGCCTGTCACGCTGCACATGGAGCAGCTCTGGGGACGCGATCTCACCCTCACCATGGGTCTGGTGGACACCCATTCGATCCCCACCCTGTTGAGTCTCATGTCCGCGCAACGCCTCGACGCGCGTCACTTCGTGACGCACCGATTCACCTCGGACCGTTTCGTCGACGCGTACGACACCTTCGCTCACGCGGCCACCACGGGTGCTCTCAAGGTCGTCGTCACCCCGAACTAGCGGCCGTCGTCGCGACACCGACGACCCAGTGGTGGCCACATCCCGGTCGTCCCCCGAGCGACTAGTGTTCGCCGCATCACCCGGGACCGTGCACACCAGATCCTTCGCCGTCGTCGCGCCGGATCGATTCTGACCATCGTGGGCGTGGCCGCGCTCCTTCTCGGGGCGACTGTGCGCCACGCGACCGCGTGGGCACCGCCCGTCATCACCTCGATCTCCGCGGGGGCGACCACGCTGTCGGTGAAATTCACCGCGGTGAGCGGTGACGTCACTCATTATTCGGTGCGGGTCTACCACGCCAACCGCCTCGTCGCGTCCAGCACCACCTGCGCGCCCTCGGCCTGCGTCATCAATGGTCTTCATCCCACGACGGCGTACGCGGTGAGCGTCGCGGCCCACGGGCCGGGCCAGCGCAGCACGGCCGAGAGCGCCCGCACCAGTTGCACCACGATCTCGCTGGCGCTGGCCAGCGCCGCCCCTGAGGCCGGCTGGCGAATTCTCGTGCGTTCGCCCCTGGGAGTCCTGGTCGACCAACGCAACCTCTCGGTCGACGGACTGACCTTCGTCGCGGTGCGCTTTCGCTACGCCACGACGGCCTTTCACCTGCACGTCGGTAGCGCTGACCCGCCCGGCGCGGCGGCCCTCGCGCCCGGCGACGCGGCGAGTCGGGTCAGCGCCCAGGAATTGGCCCTCGGCGTGATCGGCGTCTTCAACTCGGGTTTCCAGGCAAGTGACCACGCCGGCGGCGTGATGATGGACGGTCGAGTGTACGAACCACTGGTCCCCGGCGACGCCACGCTCGCGGTGACCCGCACTGGCCACGTGGTGGTGGGCACGTGGGGTCGCGACCTCCCGCGCGCCAACGTGGCCGCCATCGCGTATCGGCAGAATCTTTCGCTGATGGTCGACGGGGGACACACGACGGCGCTCGCCGCCACCCCGTACTGGGGCACGTGGGGTGGCGCCTGGCATCTCAACCCACACGAACCTCGGTCGGGGCTCGGCGTCGACGCTCAGGGCAACGTGCTCTACGTGGCGACAACGCAGGGAGCCATGCCCCTTGATTTGGCACGGGCCCTCGCGGCGAGTGGCGCGCGCGAAGGTATGGAGCTCGACATGAACCCCTACTGGCCGACCCTCGGCGTCGCCGACCTCGCTCATTCACGGCACCCGCAGTTCGTGTACACCCTCCCGGGCGAGCTCAAGGATCCCACCACGTACTTCGCTGGCTCGACGAGGGATTTCGTGGTGGCCGTAGCGCAACCCGCTCTGGGTTCGTGCGCCGTCACGTCAGCGCCACCCACCACGCACCCCCAGCCGGAGCCCCTCACGCTGAGTGGTGTCGGGTGCACTCCCTCGCGCTAGACCACGGCTCCGTAGAGAGTGAGCTCGGTGCACTGGGATCAGGGACTTTCTACCCTGGGTGCGGCGACCTCGTGGTTCCTAGGTTTAGCCCATAGTGAGTCGTAGTGGTGGTGGTGCGGCCGAGTGGCCACGAGGTTGCCGTGAGGTCGCGCACCACGCAAGTGCGGGAAAGAGGAGTCGTGATCGCCGAGGCGGACGAAGCCGACGAGACGGGGAGCGTACTGGCGCGGGTCCTGGGGAGCCGCGAATTATGGGACTCCTTCAATGACGGCATGGTCATCGTCGATCTCGAGGGGGTGGTGCTCGAGGCCAATGCCCGTGCCGCAGCCTTGTTGGGTGTTGCGCGAGAGGATCTGTTGGGCCGTACTCTGCTCAGCCACGGCTGGCCGATGGTCGATGAACGAGGCGACTCCCTCGCCCCCGACGAGTTGGTCTTCCAGGTTGCGTTGACCACGGGCCAACCCGTGCGCGATGCCATTGTCGGCATGGACCGCGGCGCGAGTGAGCGACGATGGCTGAAGATCAGTGCGAGCCCGTTGCACCTTGAGGGGTCCGTCGTCGGCGCGAGCGTGATGTTCTCCGACGTCACCGACTCACGGGCCCTGCATCGCCAACTCACCGCGTCGCAGGACCTCCTCACCTTCCTCAGTCGCCATGCGGCCGATGTGGTCGTCATCGCCTCGCACGACGCCCGCGCCGAATGGGTGACCGATTCCGTCACCGACGTGTTCGGCTGGACACCCGATGAGATTCTCGGAAGCACCATGGACGGTTTCGTGCACCCCGATGATCTCGCCATCGTGACTGACTACCGTCGCGACGCCCCCGACGCCCTCACCGCGTCGTTCCTCGTGCGACTGCGGTGCCGCGACGGTACCTACCGGTGGACCCACATCACTTCACGACGGTTCACCGACACCGCCACCGGGGTATCGAAGATCGTGTCGAGTTGGCACGACGCGCAAACCCTCATGGAGATCCGCCAACGCCTCGAGCAATCGCAACGGCGTTTTCGCGCCCTGGCCGAGAACGCGTCGGACGTCGTCTGCGAGCTCGACGAGAACTTTCACGTGACCTGGGCCTCGCCCTCGGTCAACGACGTCTTAGGGTGGCGCGAGAGCGAGGTGCTCGGCCGATCGGTGCTCGACTTCATCGCCCCCGACGATCATCCCCTCGCGGTCTACGAGGGGGCCAACGTCGCCGCCGGTCAGCACACGCCCCCCCTGCGCATCCGATCGATCACGAGTTCCGGGGCGACCCGCTGGGTGTTGGGTCAGATCCGCAGCATCCCCGACGACCACCACGGGGCCCCGACCTACATCGTCACGCTGCGCGACATCCACGACGAGGAATTGACTCGCCAGAGCTTGCACGAGACCGAGGTGCGCTACCGCCTGCTGGCCGAGAATGGGACCGACCTGATCATCCTGCAACGCCCCGACCGCGTCTACCAGTGGGTCTCGCCGTCGGCGACCGAACTGGTGGGCTGGGCGCCCCACGAGATGATCGGTAAGACCGCCGAGGACTTCGTGCACCCCGACGATCTCGACGTCGTGGTGCGGTCCCGCGCCCACCCGGTCAACGGGGTGTTCAACGTGGAACCGGTGCGCTTTCGCTGCGCCGACGGTACCTACGTGTGGGTGTCGACGCGCGGGCGCATCGTCTACGACGACAACGGTGAGGTCGCGGCGCGCGTCGTCACGCTGCACGACGTCTCGGATCTCGTCACGGTCCAACGCTCCCTCGCGCAGTCCGAGGAGCGATTGCGGACCATCTTCGACAATCAAGTGGACGTCACCCTGGCCCTCGGCCTCGACACCGTCATCTCGTGGATCACCCCCTCGGTCCGGTCGCTGCTCGGGCGCACCCCCGACGAAGTGGTGGGCAAGTCGATCGCGGACTTTCTCGTCCCCGACGACGTCGAGGGCCTGGACGTCGTGGTGGAACAGGTGGTCACCGGACAGCCCGCCTCGTACGAGGCCCGGGTGCGCACCCTGACCGGCGAGCAGCGGTGGGTGGCGGCCCACGCGCAACCCTTCCGCGGGGCTGACGGCGAGGTGGCCGGAGCGGTGGTCAGCGTGCGTGACGTCGACGAACAGCACCGTCTGATGGACCAACTCACCACCAGCGAGAGCCTCTTTCGTCTCGTGATGAACTCGGCGCCCCTGGGCCTGGCCCTGATTGACGACGGGCTGCGATTCGTGCGGGTCAACCCCGCTCTGTGTCGCATACTGGACCGCGAGGCCCCGTGGCTCGTCGAGCACCGGCTCGTCGACGTCCTGGGGGTCGACACCCCGGTGCTCGACCAACAGATCGCCGCGGCCCTAGCGAGCGGCGCGGACATCGTGGGGCCGCACGAGATGTGGTTACGGCGCACCGATGGCACGGACGTCTGGGTGGAGCATTCCCTCGGTCTCCTGCGCTCGGAATCCGGTGGGGCGAAGATGTTCGTGTCCGCCTACGTCGACATCACCGAGGCCAAGTTGACCCGCGAGAAGTTGCGTTTCCAGGCCACACACGACGCGCTCACGCACCTCGTCAATCGCCGCGACCTCTACGTGCGTGCCGCCAACCTGCAGGAGCAGGTGCAGCGCACCGGCGACGCGATCGGCGTCCTCTACCTCGACGTTGATGATTTCAAGGACATCAACGAAACTTGGGGTCATCACGTGGGCGACGCCGTCCTCGTGGCCGTGGCCGAGCGCATGAGCGCCGTGGGGCGCGCCGACGACGTCGTCTCGCGAATCGGTGGAGACGAATTCGTCCTCCTCCTGCCGGGCCTGCACTCGGTGAACGACGCGGTCGACGTCGCGCGCAAGATTGCCCACTCCTTCGAGCAACCTCTGCTCATCGACGGTGAGAGCATTGCCGTGAGCCTGAGCGTCGGCGTCGCCCTGGTCGAACCCGGGACGACCTCGGACGAGGCGTTGCGCCGAGCCGATCGAGCGATGTTTGAGGCTAAGAAGCTCGGACGTGGCGCGGTCGCTACCTGGCCGCTCGCGCCGACCGACGCCGAGCACTAAAACTTCGACTCGCCGTCGCGCGCGAGGGCCTCGGCGACGATGGCGCCCACTTGGTCCGACTCGATGAGAAAGCCGTCGTGTCCGGCTGGTGAGGTGATGAGCGCCACCCGACCCGCGCCGGGGATGAGGCGCGCCAGTTCCTCCTGCAGCTCGCGCGGGTAGAGACGGTCCGAGGAGACCCCCGCCACACTGACGCGATGGCGGATCGCCTTGAGCGCCGCCACCACCCCGCCGCGGCCACGGCCCACGTCGTGGTGGTTCATCGCCTCGGACAACACGATGTAGCTGTTGGGATCGAATCGCGCCGCCAACTTCTCCCCGTGATAGGCCAGGTACGACTCGATGGCGTAGCGGCCCTTGTCGAGTACGTCGTCGTGATCCTGCACGTCGCGACCGAAGCGAGTCTCGAACTCGGTCCACGTGCGATAACTGAATTGTCCGATGCCGCGCGCGATCGCCAGGCCCTCGTGGGGCCACTCGTCGGAGCCGTAGTAGTCGCCGCCGCGGAAGTGGGGATCGGCGCGGATCGTGCGCGCCTGCAGGGAGCAGAGCGCGATCTGGTCCGCCGTCCCCGCCGCGCCCACCGCGACGACCGCGACGCGATGTACCCGATCGGGGTAGCCCACCACCCATTCGAGGGCACGCATACCACCCATGGAACCCCCCACCACCCCGAACCATCTCGCGATGCCGAGATGGTCGCTCAAGGCCACCTCGACCGCCACCTGATCGCGGATGGTGATGACCGGGAAGCGTGAGCCGAACGGTCGCCCGTCGGCGGCCAGGGACGCCGGACCCGTCGTGCCCTGACACCCCCCGAGCACGTTCGGACACACGACGAAGTGCCGCGTGGTGTCAATGGCCTTGCCGGGACCGATGAGTTCGTCCCACCACCCCGGCGAGGGGTGTCCCGGGCCGGCCGGACCCGCGGCGTGGGAGTCGCCGGTGAGGGCGTGCAGCACCAGCACGGCGTTGCTCTTCGATTCGTTGAGCGTGCCCCACGTCTCGTAGGCGACCGTCACCTCGCCCAGGTGTCCACCGCCCTCGAGGTGGAATCCGCGGTCGCCGTTGGTCAGGGTGACGAAGCGGCGTTGGCCGGGCTCGTCACCCTCACGCCACCACCCCGTCGCGGGAGTCACGCGGAGGCGGCCGCTTGGAATCCCGCCTCGAGGTCCGCCAGGATGTCGTCGATCGACTCGATGCCCACCGACAGGCGCACGAGATCGGGCGTGACGCCCGTGGAGATCTGCTCGGCTTCGGTGAGCTGACTGTGCGTCGTCGAGGCGGGGTGGATGGCGAGGCTGCGCACGTCGCCCACGTTAGCCAAGTGACTGAAGAGTCGCAGTCCTTCGATGAAGCGACGACCCGCCGCCAGACCACCGTCGATGCCGAAGGCCACGATCGCGCCGCCACCCTTGGGGGCGTAGCGCAGCTGACGCTCGTGCCACGGGCTCGACGCGAGGCCCGAGTACTTGACCCACGCCACGTCGGCGCGCGACTCGAGCCACGTCGCGACCGCCGTGGCGTTGGCGACGTGTCGCTCCATCCGCAGGCTCAGCGTCTCGATGCCCTGTAAGAAGAGGAACGAGTTGAGCGGGGCCACCGCCGGTCCGAGGTCGCGCAAGTACTGCAGACGAGCCTTGAGGACGAACCGCGCCGGGAAGAGCGCCGGGGGGAGCTGTCCGAAGACCAGGCCGTGGTAGCTCGGATCAGGTTCGGTGAAGGAAGGGAAGCGTCCGGAACCCTCGTAGTCGAAGGTGCCCCCGTCGATGATCACGCCACCGATCGACGTGCCGTGACCACCGATGAACTTGGTCGCCGAGTGCACCACGATGTCGGCCCCGTGTTCGAGCGGGCGCACCAAGTACGGCGTCGCAATGGTGTTGTCGACCACGAGGGGAATCCGGTGGTCGTGGGCGACGCGTGACACCCCTTCGAAGTCGAGGACGTCGCCCTTGGGGTTGCCGAGGGCCTCGGCGAAGAACGCCTTGGTGTTGGGACGTACGGCGGCGACCCACTGACTCAGGTCGTCGGGGTCCTCGACGAACGTGGTCTCGATGCCGAGCTTGGGCAGCGTGTAGTGCAACAGGTTGTACGTGCCGCCGTAGAGCGACGACGACGCGACGATGTGGCCGCCGTTCTCGGCGAGGTTCAACAACGCCACGCTCTCGGCCGCCTGACCCGACGCCACCGCCAGCGCCGCGACGCCACCCTCGAGCGACGCGATGCGCTGCTCGAACGCGTCCTGCGTGGGGTTCATGATGCGCGTGTAGATGTTGCCCAACTCGCTCAGGGCGAACAGGTTGGCCGCGTGCTCGGTGTCACGAAACACGTAACTGGCGGTCTGGTAGATCGGTACGGTGCGCGCACCGGTCGCGGTGTCGGGTGACGTCCCGGCGTGCACCTGACGCGTCTCAAATCCCCACTCGGTCATGTCATCTCCTCGTTCGTTGCCACGTGCTCGACATCATTGCGCGGCCCGTGGCCAGCAATACTATTTAAATCCGATAGAACTAGTCAACTTTTCTCCACGGTGGACCCTCTCCCCACGTTGGGTGCGACGCGAGGTGCGCCAGTGCCAAGGACGACCGAGAGACAACAACGGCGACGAGTGGCCGCGCGCCCCTCATTCGACGTCACGGTGGGCATATGACCGTCGATGACAGCACGGGTGATCACCGCAATCGGTAGCCGGCGCCTTCGAGTTCTGCGTTCAGGGGGTCGTTCACACGCGCTCGCGACCACGGCCCACTGCGCTCACTCGTCGCGACGACTCCGGAAGAAGTCGCGTAGCAGCAGGGCGGACTCCTCGGCGCCGACGCCGTAGGTGATCGACGCCTCGTGCAGCAACCGTGGGTCGGCGAGCAGGTGATAGCGCGAGCCCACCGCACCGGCCTTCTCGTCCATCGCCCCAATCACCACGCGAGCCACGCGCGCGTTCAACAGGGCGCCGGCGCACATGACGCAGGGCTCGAGGGTGACGTAGGCCGTCACGTCGTCGAGGCGCCACCGACCGACCGTGGTGGCCGCCGCGCGCAGAGCCACCACTTCGGCGTGGGCGGTGGGATCGGCGTCCACCTCCCGGCGGTTCTCCCCGACCGCCACCACGGTCCCCTCGCGCACGAGGACGCAGCCGACGGGGACGTCGTCGTGAGTGGCCGCGTCGCGAGCGGCGTCCAGGGCGACGTCCATGAAATAGCGGTCGCGGTCGGTCACACCAGCACTCTAGGAGTTGGCCAGGGGTGGGGTCGTGGCGGCGCAGTAGACTGGTCGACGGAGGGGTGCGAGAGCGGCCGAATCGGGCAGTCTCGAAAACTGCTGTGTCTACGGGCACCGTGGGTTCAAATCCCACCTCCTCCGCCAGGGACGAAACGGGTGACCACGGTCACCCGTTTCGTCGTCTCGGACGTCGCCTCAACGACGCCGGTACGATGGGGGCGTCCGCGACTGCGGACCACGTCGAGGAGTTCACCATGGTTTCGTCACTTGAATCGTCGGTCGGTACGTCGCGCCACGTCATCACCGCCCTGCCCGGCCCAAAGTCCCAGGCCCTGCAGGCGCGACGCCAGAGCGTCGTGAGCGCGGGCGTGACGAACGGTTTCACCATCTACATCGACCGCGCCGAGGGTGCCATCCTCGTCGACGTTGACGGCAACCACATCTTGGACCTCGGTTCGGGCATCGCGGTCACCGGCATCGGTCACGGCGTCCCCGAACTCATCGAGGCGGTCTCCACGCAGGTCGCCGCCTTCACCCACACCTGCTTCATGGTGACGCCCTACGAGAGCTACATCCAAGTGTGTGAGGAACTCGCCGCGCTCACGCCGGGCGATCACGCCAAGACCTCCGCGCTCTTCAACTCCGGCGCCGAAGCCGTCGAGAACGCCGTCAAGATCGCTCGCCACGCAACCGGGCGTCCCGCGGTCATCGTCTTCGACCACGCCTATCACGGTCGCACGAATCTCACGATGGCCCTGACCGCCAAGAACATGCCCTACAAGGATGGCTTCGGTCCCTTCGCTCCCGAGGTCTACCGCGTCGCGATGAGTTACCCGTTCCTCGACGGTCTCACCGGCGCCGAGGCCGCCGCACGCGCCATCCAGCAGATCGAGACCCAGGTCGGGGCGCAGAACGTCGCCGCGCTACTCATCGAGCCGATTCAGGGCGAGGGCGGATTCATCGTGCCGGCGGAGGGCTTCTTGCCGGCTCTGTCGAAGTGGACGACCGACCACGGCGTCGTCTTCATCGCCGACGAAATCCAGAGCGGTTTCGGCCGCACCGGGAAGTGGTTCGCCGTGGACCACGAGGGCGTCATCCCCGACATCGTCACCACCGCCAAGGGTCTCGCCGGGGGCATGCCGCTGGCCGGCGTCACAGGACGCGCCGAGATCATGAACTCGGTGCACGAGGGTGGCCTCGGCGGTACTTACGGTGGCAACCCGGTGGCCGCGGTGGCGGCCTTGGCGGCGATCCGCGTCATGCGCGAGCGCAATCTGGTGCAGCGCGCCCGCGAGCTCGAGACCACGCTGCTCGGCTTCCTACGTTCACTGGCCAGTGACGTCACGATCATCGGTGACGTGCGCGGTCGCGGGGCGATGGTCGCCATCGAGCTCGTCCAGCCCGGGACCACGACGCCCAACGCCGCGGCGGCCAAGGCCGTCGTCAAGTACTGCAATGACCACGGCGTCATCGCCCTGGCCTGCGGGACCTACGGCAACGTCATTCGACTCCTACCCCCCCTGGTCATCACCGACGAGCAACTCGCCGACGGCCTCGGCGTCCTCGCCGAGGCGGTGAAGTCCGTCAGTTGACGCAACGCTGCGTGGAGACCGAATGGGTCGACACGTGGGCGAGGGCGGCGCGCACCTGCGCGACGGACACGGCGAACGCGACGTCGGGTGTGGCCACGGAGGGTTCGATGACCATGCTCGACACCGCCCCGTGCATCAACACCGGAGCCCCCGCTTCGCCCATCGTGACGGGAGCGACCACCACGTCGAGGGAGCGAGTGAACACCGGACCCGAGTAGATATTGCGCGAACGCGCCGTCAGGGTGCCCGCGGCGATGGCGCGCGTCGAGGCGCGATCGGTGAAGGACGCGTAGCCGACGACGGTCCCCGGCGTGCCCCTCGCCACGGCTGTGCCCAGGGGTAGCGCCGGGAGCGACAGGTTCGCCACGTGAATGACGGCGAGGTCGGAGTAGGAATCGAAGTAGACGACCTGGCCGTCGAGCCCCGCCACGTTGATGGTCCGCTGGCCGGCGACCACGTGAGCGGTGGTCACCACCTCGTCGGGGGCGACGACGAAACCCGTGGCCTGGTTGACGAGACCGCAGCCGTCGTAGGCCTCCACCGCGACCACGCCGGCGGGTGACGTGACGTGGTGGGTGGTGCTCAGCGCGCCGTACGACGGAAGGAGCAGCCGCGGACCCACCACGTCAGCGAACAATCCGGGCACGTTGACCGGCCCGAGGACGATCTGCAGGCGACTCACCACCGACGGCGGCGTCGGGAGGACTCGCTGGACGTAGCGCAGGATCGCCGAATGGCCGATCGATTGGCCCACCGATCCCCAGGGGGCGAGGGCGAGGAGCGCGGCGAGCAACCAACACGTCACCAGCGTGCCGGCGGCCCCGACACTCGCGCCCAGCACCGAGTCGGCGAGAGCCAGGCGTCCCTCGTGGATCCGCTGGGAGAAGACGCCGCCGAAGTAGCGCACGATCAGGCCCCCGGCCACGGTACTGGCCGCCACGATCAACACCATGTCGAGGGGCCGCCAGGCCACCACGGTGACGCGCGGCGAGATGGTGGCGGCCAGGTAGATGCCCCCCGCCAGGCCGGCGAAGCGACCCAGCAGTCCGCCGAGCTGGCGCACGAAGCCCTGCGTCCAGCCGCGCAGGGCCGACGCCACCACCAACGACGCAATCGCCACATCGATCCAACTCATTGGCTAAGGGTAGACCCCCGGCACCCCTCGCATCCAGCGGCATCAGTAGCATTGGCGCACCCGGGTTCAACGAAAGATCCACCGCATGCGCCGTCACCACCCCACCTCTGGACGAACCCTGCGCGGGGGCGCGTGGCTGGTCACCGCGGCGCTCCTCCTCGCCAGTTGCGGCAGCGCCACGGCGGTGGCCCTCTCGGCCAACGGCGTTCCCTCGCTCAGCCTCGATGCGCCGCTCACGGCGGTGGCCTGCGCCAGCGACGGCGTCTGCGCCAGCGTTGGCGCCTCGGGTGGTGCCAACGCCCCAACGACGACCGGTCAAATCCGCAACCATCGCGGGACCTGGTCGGCTCTGCGCACGCCGAGCGCTCCCGTGGCGACCATTGACGCGAGTGCCTGCGCCACCACCACGTGCTACTTCGCGGGCACCCAATCGACGGGCGACCTCGTCTGGTCGCTGGACACGACGACGGGTCGGGTGACGAGTGACAAGGGTCCCAGCGCCGGAGTGGTGCTGACGGCTCTCAGCTGCGTGAGCGACGTCGCGTGCGTGGCGCTCGACCGCGACGCACGAACTCGCACTCGCTGGTCCGTCACCCACGACGGGGGCCAGACCTGGAGCGCGCCGCGCACCCTGGCGTGGACCGCCGGCGCCGAGCTCGCCCTCAGCTGCGTGAGCCTCGTATCGTGCGTGGTGGCGGCGACCTCGAGCACCCACGTGGTGACGCTGCGCGCCACGAGCGACGGGGGCCAGACGTGGCGAGACCTCGGAGCGCCCAGTACGTGGACGTCACTACGGTCGCTCGTCTGCGACCCCGACTGCGTCGCGTTGGTCACCACCGCCCAGGGCTCGTCCGTCGCGCTCGAGAGTGCGAGCCCGTCGACCAGTTCGACCAGTACCACGTCGTCCCTCCCCGCGACGACGTGGTCACTCACCCCCCTCGATTTCGTGGGCACCGCCCTCTCGTGCGCCGACACCCACACGTGCCTGGTCGCCGGACACCGGGCCACTCTCGACGCCGCCCTCGCGCAGTGGCACGACGGCACCCTGCGGTCGGTGGCCCTCACCTACGTCCCGACCCCCCTGACGAATGTCGCGTGCCGCGCCAACGTCTGCGTCGCCATCGGCGTGACCACCCTGGTCTCGCTACGCCCCTAGGGCCGAAGCGCGGCGGCGAAGAGCGCTAGCCACCGCCGCCCCGAGGGGTGACAGAGCACTTCGAAGAATTCGCGCATGGCCCGCGCACCGTGGCGATGAGTGATGAACCACGCCGGCGTGGGCCGCGCCCGAAAGGGTCCGCGCACCACGGATTTTTGGGGCCGCGCGAACATGTTGGCGTTACCGACCACGCCGACGCCGGACTGGATATCGTGCGGCGAATGACCCGGGTAGGCGCCCCACGTGGTGGTCCCCAGCACGATGCCCAGGGCGTGAAAGACGTTGACCCCGATGGTGCCGTAGCGCAAGTCGGCAATCGCCCGTTCGAGCTCGCGGTCCGCGGCGCGCCGGGTGCGCGGGTCGATCAGCAGCGTCGCACACAGCGTACCGTGGACCACCTCGTTGCAGAAGTTCACGGCCGCGGCGAGGAAGTCCCGGGGAGACCCCTCCTCGAGCGCGGTCTCCGACACCAGGGCGCAAAAAGCCTCCGTGGTGAAACAGACGTCGTCGGTCCGCCGGGGGTCCACGTCACGAATGATCGTCCAGGGCAGTTCGTCGGTCGTCGCCTCCCCCACCCGACGCGCGTCGGGGTGCGCCGCGAGGAACGCGGCGTAGCGACCGTGCGCCCCGGGGTAGTAGGCGCGACGCGGCGCGAGGGTCGCCAACACGTCCTCGAGGGCGTGGAGGAATTCGTCGCGCTGGGGCCACTGGCGCGACGTGACGAGTACCCGCGGCGTGAGACAGTTGAAACCGGCGTTGTTGACGATCATCGTCGCCACGTGCGCGGCCTGGTAACGCAGCTCGGCCGACGTCCACTGCCCCGGAACGATGATGACCGGCGACACGTTACCGAGTTCCGCACTCACCGGCGTACTCACCAACGGGGCCCCGTCGCGACGTCGTCGCTCGCCCTCGGCACCAGTGCCGAAGACGATCGCGTTGTAGGTGGCCTCTGAACCAGTGACGTGGATATGGGCCACGTCGGGGTGCTGCACGAGGTACTGGCCCACCGACGCGTCGCCGGTCACGATGCGCACCACGCCCATCTCGATCAGGGCGCTGAGCGCGCGCTCCCAGTACGTCAAGAGGTACTCGTTGATCGGATTCATCTTGAGCACCACGACACGGTTCTCCACGATGAGCTGATAGACGACGTCCTTGGGGGCCAACGCCGCGACGTTGCCCGCCCCGAGCACGACCGCCACCGTGACCGGCGTCTCCTCGCGGTACGCCCGCGCCTGGGTGGCGCGCACGGTCGCCTCGTCCACGCCCGGTTCCATCCAGACCTCCGCGCGGTCCCCGAGGAACAGCAGTCGATCGAGGAGTGACGCCGGTGCCACCCCCACGGCGATCCGGTCGTCGGGGCGGTGCGTGACCGGACCGGGGTAGCGCGGACGACCGGTGCGATCGATCTCCAGCAGGGAGCGGCGATACGTCTGGAGCTGGCGCACGAACATCCCCACGCCGGCGAGGAGTTCTTCACCACCCGCGACCCCCTCGGGATCGAGGCCCTTCGCTCGACAGGCGGCCGTGTTCCACTCCGGTGCCACCGCGTGAGTGTCGTCGATGACGCGACGTAACAACCGGGCGCGTTGCGCGGGGGTGGTCGCGCCCCAGCGCGACGCGCTGGCCGCCACGGTCGCGAGCGCGTCGTCGAGCGCCGCGCTCGATACTGCCTCGCTTCGTTGTTCGGTCATCACCCTCCGTTCGCTATGGGAGACTACCGGGGTGGACGACACCATCTCCTCGATACCCCCCGGGTGGTACCCCGACCCCGCCGGACTGCGACAATGGCGCGTGTGGAACGGCACTGAATGGTCCGACGTCACGCGTCCCTACGGCGAGGCGACCCTCGTCCCGCGACTCGAGTCGCCCGGCGCGACCGGTCCCCTCCCCGGCCTGGCGTTGATCTCGTCACTGCGGCGACTCACCCACTTCGGGGTCCTCGCCTACTACGCCGGACTCGCGCTCCTGGTCGGGGTCATCGCGCACTGGCCGGGCCACAGCCACCCTGCCACCGCCCGCTTCGCGAGCGCGACCCTCGGAGCGGGCGTGGGTCTCACGCTCATCGGCACCATCTCCTTCGGTGTCTGCGTCCGGTCCCTGCGCGGGCGCTGGACGCTCGACGCCCTGGTGCCCGTGGTGAACAGCTTCGCCGCGGCCTGGTGGATCTGCAACGCGTTGGGTCTGCCGGCGCCGGCGGCGAGGGTGGGGTCGGACGCCATCATCACGCTGGGCTTTCTCGCGCTCAGTGCGCGCCAGCCCTGGGTCGGCCTCGCCCTCGCGGCCGTGGCGGTGACCCAACTGTCGCGCGCCTACGCCCTCATCGACCAGGTGAGCGGCCCGACGAAGTCCCCGACGCCCGCCCCGTAGACTGAGTCCGATCTACCGACGCGAAGAAGAGACGGGCATGGCGACGACACCCTGGGGACCACTGGCCGGACTAATCGGTACCTGGGAGTCGGGACTCGACGGACTCGACGTGTCCTTCCATTCCGATCAAGGAAAACTCGGCGAGACCAAGTTTCGTGAGCGCACCACCTTCGCCCCCTTCGGTCCGGTGACCGTGGGACCCCACCCGCTCTACGGACTCGATTACCGCACGGCGACGTGGCGCGACGGCGACGTGGCACCCTTCCACTCCGAAGTCGGCTACTGGATGTGGGACGGCGAGAATCACCAGGTGGTGCGCTGCTTCATCGTTCCCCACGCCACCACCCTCATCGCCGGCGGCACCGTGGCCCCCGACGCCACGTCGTTCAAGTTGGAATCGTCGTTGGGCTCGAGCACGTACGGCATCTTGTCGACGACGTATCTCAACTCGTTGGCCCAGACGACTCGTTTCGACGTCACCTACGACGTGACGGCGGAGAGCTTCTCCTACGATCAGACCACCGTCGTCGAATACCTGCGCACCGCCGCCACGATCCTGCACACCGACCGCAACACCCTGCACCTGGTCAGTCGCGACGTCTAGGCAGTCGCGTCGTGCACGCGCTGCGCCACGCCCACCCACCCCTTGTAGCGTTGCATCGCTGGTGGCGCCGATTCGATGGCCGCCACTAGGTGTTCGAGGAACTCCGGCTGACGACGGAGTTCGGCGACCGCGGTGACGTAATTGCGAATGGTGAAGACCACGGCACCGGTCTCGGGCAAACGACGAATGGTCTGACGTTCCACGCGAAAGAACCACTGATCGATGTCGTCGGGCGGCAGTTCGCGCGGCGCGTGGGGTTGGTGCAGGGCCGGCGAGTCGATGACCGTCCAGTTCAGGCGCCAGAAGGGCTTGTCGGGGCGAAGGCGGTCGAACACGGCGGCGGTGGGTCCCGCCAAGGTCGTCGCGTAGCCCGGGATCGGCTCGTGGATCTCGTCGAGGGTCCGTCCGATCTTGGCCGACAGGGACCAGCGCGAGGGGAAGCACACGCTGGCCGCCGCCAGGCGCCACGCGTCCTCGCGCACCATCACGCACAGATCTTCCTGGACGAGTCGCGACGCGGCCACCACCGGGTGCTCGTCGGTCTCGCCCCCCGGCCCACCGCCCACGCTCGGCGCGTAGGTGGCGAGCCACGTCTGGATCTCACGGTAGAGCTCGGCGCTCGGGACGTCACCCGCGGGTCGCGTCGCGGTCACCACGTCGCGACGCTGGGCCAGCAGTTGCGACTTGAGGGCGAGCTCGTCGTCGCGTCGCACGTCAATCTCGATCCACTGGGCGAGGTCCAGGGGGCGTAGACCCATCGCTAAGCGCCAACCGCGCGCGTCCAGGGGAACGTAGGGTCCGACCACAGTCGACTACTTGCGACGAGTGCGCACGACGAACACGTAGAAGCACAGCGCGGCGATGGGCACGGCGAGCACGACGACCCGCGCGGCCGGCAGCACCACCCCGCGGTGCACGTTGATCGGCACCGTCACCGTGGTCGCCCACAGATAGAAACTCTGCACCCCTCCAAACTACGTCAGGAGCTCCCTCGTCGGCTACGCGAGAATCGGTCAGTATTCCCTGGACTCGACAGGGATGAAGCAGGTCGCTACGACGGAAAGGTGGGCTGATGCGTCGTCTCTGGTCTCGTTACGCGGTCATCGTCGTCGCGGCGTCCTAGGCGCTGGTCGCGACACCGTCCGCGACGTTCGCTGCGGCCACCACGACGTGGTCGACGCCCACCATTGTGGATCACGCCTTCGCGCGGCCCTTCACCCTCGATCACGGTGCGCTCACCGTCACCGTGTTCGAGGCGTCGAGCAATATCTGCGGGCGCATCCACCCCGACGCCATCGCCAGCGCCACCGAGGTCCTGTCCGTGCGGTGGCACCTCGCGGCGTCCACTCACCAGGTCGTGATCTCGCTACCGCGGTGCGCGACCTTCGACTCGAGGGGCGACGCCGGGCGACCGGCCGGCTCGATCATCGCCACCGTGCACCTACTCGAGCGATCACTGGACGCCACCTACGCGCCGGCGACCAACGTCGACGTGGGCGGCGACTACGCCTCACCCACGACGCTCCACGGAGCGACCGGTCCCATGCGCCACGTCGGCTCCGGCGGCGTGATGACCAACTAGGACGCCGGCGTCGAGGGGGCGGAGGGTCCCATCAACCTCTCGAGGCGCGTGACGATGTCCGAGATCGCCTGGTCTTGGGCCAAGAGGTGCTTTTGGATCTCCTCGGCCTCCTTCAACACCGCTTCGGCATCCTTATAGGTGTCCTCCGCGCGCTTGTCGGCCGCGGCAGCCTGGATGTTCTGTCCCACGATGATGATCGGCAGCAACACCAACTGCAGGAAACTGCTGGAGAGCCACACCACCACGAAGTACGTGCCCTGAGAGATCGCCGAGGGGAGGGCGAAGAGCGCGAGAATCGTAAAGACGTACGCGCACCACATGGTGCCCACCACCAACGTGATCTTGAGCCCGAAGCGGGCGTTAAAACGAATCAGGGGGTTCTTATGGTCGACCCGGCGCACGTCGGCGGTCTTGACCGGTGAGTTCATCCGCAACTCCGCAGCCCGCGGGTGTCGTACGTATTCGTAGATTTTGTCCATTCCCGTAGTTTCACACGCCCCGGGGGTCGGGCGGGGGAATCCCGGGAGCCTAGGGCTTGACCACCAGGTCGGGCGACGTGGCCATTCCCGCGCGCCACACCGAGCGCGCGATGATCTTCGTGGTGTCGGCGCGTTCGCGATACTTGACCGCGATGTCGCGCGACTCCTCGAGGAGTCCGTCGGAGAGCAGCGTCGGATTCAGACCAAGCTCGAGGAACTGCTCACGGCTCACGTTGAGGTCGTTCTCGGCGGCCTCGTTGCGCGGGTTGGGCAAGTAGGCCACCTCGACGCCGGTCTGCGCGGAGATCAGTTCCGCCAGCTCGCGCACGCGGTAGGTCTCGGTGACCTGATTGAAGACCTTCACCGGGTCGCCGTTCTTCGGCGGGTTCTCCAGGGCGATCTGAATGCAGCGCACCGTGTCGCGGATGTGGATGAAGGCCCGCGTCTGGCCGCCGGTGCCGTGCACCGTGAGCGGGTGACCGATGGCCGCCTGCATCAGGAATCGGTTGAGCACCGTGCCGTAATCGCCGTCGTAGTCGAAGCGATTGATGAGCCGCTCGTCGAGGGCGGTCTGGGGGGTCTGGGTGCCCCACACGATGCCCTGGTGCAAGTCGGTGATGCGCAACAGGTCGTTCTTGGCGTAGAAGGCGAAGAGCAGCTGGTCGAGGGTCTTGGTGAGGTGATAGACCGAGCCGGGATTGGCCGGGTGAAGGATCTCGCGGTCAATCTCGCCGTCGGGCGTGGGGACCTTCACGGTCAAGTAACCCTCGGGGATGGGGGCCGAGCCACTCCAGCCGTACCCGTAGACCCCCATGGTGCCCAGGTGCACCAGGGCGATGTCGCGACCACTCGCGACGATCGCCGCGAGCACGTTGTGCGTCCCGCGGACGTTGTTGTCCACGGTGTAGCGCTTGGCGATGGTGGAACGCATGGAGTAGGGCGCCGCCCGCTGCTCACCGAAGTGGACGATGGCGTCGGGCTCCAACTCGCGCAGCACGGTCTCGAAACGGTCGAACTCCTCGGCCAAGTCCAGGTTCACGAAGCCGACGTCCTTGCCGGTCAGTTCCTTCCAGACGCGCACCCGCTCGCCCATGGGGCGGATCGGGGTCAACGACTCGACCTCGAGCTCGAGGTCGATCTCACGGCGACTCAGGTTGTCGACAATGGTGACGTCGTGACCGATGTCCGAGAGGTGCAGGGCCGTGGGCCAGCCACAAAATCCGTCGCCACCCAGTACCAGAACCTTCATGTCAACTCCTATGTGTCGGGCCATCACACGCGACGGCGCGCCTCTGCCTTGAGGTCGCAGGGCGCTCCAACACTAACAGCGCCCCACGGGGGGCCCACGGGCGCGACGAGTCCTTCACACCCAATTCCCAGACTCCGTCGCGCCGGCGACGAGATCGGTCAGCCCAGGTTGAAACCACCGATATTGATGCCGCCACTGCGTCCGCCCTCGTTGGCCGGAAGATACGGCGCGATGGCGTGGGCGAGTCCCGGCACCGTCATGGTCTGCAAGTACACCGTGCCGGGCCCGGTCAACTTGGCCAAGAAGATGGTGTCCGCGCCGAACAACATGTTCTTGATGCCCTTGACCATCTGGATGTCGAGTTGCACGCTGGCGTCGAAGAGCCCGATGTGACCGGGGTGCACCATCATCGATTCGCCGGCGGCCAAGTCGTAGGTCACCAATTCACCCGACAACTCGATCCACGCCGTGCCCGCGCCCGCGATGCGCTGCAGGACGAAGCCGTTACCCGAGAAGATGCCCACACCCAGTTTCTGCTGGAACCCGAGATTGAGCGACACCTCGTCGGTGGCGGCCAAGAAACCGTGGCGCGACACCATGTATTCGCGCGAGGCGCTGACGTTGATGGCGCGGATGTGGCCCGGCATCTTGGCGGCGAAGGCCACGACGCCGACGCCGCCCTGCGCGGTGAACTGCGACATGAAGATGGTGCCTCCGGCCACCGCGCGCTTGAACACGCCCGCCAGGCCCGAACCGCCCGCGCCGCTGGTCTGCGTCGTCATGACGATCGACGGCGTCATCCACGACATCTCACCCCCTTGGGAGATCACCGATTGGCCGGGTTGGAGCTGCACCTCGAGCACCGGCAGGGTCGTGCCCAGCACCCGGTGCGCGACGCCCGCGCTTTCCGCGTCGGAGAAATCGGGCAGGCCTTCTTCAATGTGTTCCGCCATGGGGGTCCCTTCACGTGGTCGTTGCGAGCATTCTTAACACCGCGCGAGTGGCTTCGTCCACCGATTTTCGCCACACCGCGTATGGATTGAGAGGTCGTCGATTTGTTGCCGCCCGGACACGTCGTCGTCACGCGTGAACAATCTTCACTGCGTACCCTTCGACCATGCCCCTCGAGTCAGAGTCCCCACTGCGCGGACAGCGCGTCGTCGTCGTCGGTGGCGGCATCTTCGGCACGATGCACGCGTACTTCGCCCTCGCTCACGGCGCCGAGGTCGTGCACCTCGAACGCGACCTCGTCCCCGCCGGCGCGTCGGTGCGCAACTTCGGTCTGGTGTGGGTGTCGGGTCGCGCCGAGGGCCGCGAAACCGAACTGGCCCTGCGCGCGCGCGAACTATGGGAAAACATCGGCTACGACGTCCCCGACATCAAGTTCCGCGCCAATGGTTCCTTCACGTTGTTGGCCACCGAGGCCGAGGTGGAGGTCGCCCAACGCGCCCTCGCCCGACCGGGCGCCGCGCGCCGGGGATTCGACCTGATGAACCGCTCCGAAGTGCTCATGCGCAATCCCGTGATCCGGGGACACTTCCTGGCCGGGCTCTACTGCGAACGCGACGCCGCGGTCGAATCGCGCCTCGCGCTGGCCGCGCTCCGTCACGCCATGATCGCCACCGGCCGCTACACGTATCACGCGGGTCGCGAATTCGTGGGATTGCGCGACGGGGCGGTCGTCGATCACCGCGGTGACGTGCACGCGGGTGATCGGGTGTTCATCTGCGTCGGCGCGTACGTCAGCGGTTTCGCCCGTGAACTTCTCGAGAGCGAGCCGATTCGCGGCGTGCGCCTGCAAATGGCCGAGACCGAACCGCTGGCCGACGCGTTGACCACTTCGGTGGCCAACGGGGACTCGTTTCGCTACTACCCCCAATTCCGCACCGACGCCCTGGAGTTGTTGGCCGAGCAGGAGTCCGCCGCCGCTCACTACGCCATTCAACTATTGGTCCAGCAACGGTGCCACGGTGGACTGACCATCGGCGACACCCACGAGGGCGACCGACCCGGCGTCTTCGACGCCCCCGACCGTCCGATGGACATCATCTTCGCCGCCGCCCGCCAACTGGTGGGTCCGGCCATGCCGCGCATCGAACGACGTTGGACGGGGGTCTATCACCAGATGGATCCCGCGCGCAGCGACGAGGTGTACTTACGCCGCGACGTCGCGCGCGGCGTCACCGTGGTCACCGGGGCCGGTGGCCGGGGGATGACCCTCGCGCCGGCGATCGCCGAGGAGAGTTTCGCGTGATTGAACTGGTCTGTTGCGACATGGCGGGCACGACGGTGAACGATGACGGACTCGTGCTCGAGGCCTTCGAGCGCACCATCGCCTCGTTGCGCCTCGACGACGAGTCGGCGTCGAGTGCCCGGGACTACGTGATCGAGACCATGGGGCAGTCCAAGATCGAAGTCTTCACCGCCCTCTTCGATCGCCGCGCTGGCGAGGCCAACGAACTGTTCGAGGCGCACTTCGTCGACGCCGCCCGCGACCGCGGAGTCAGCGAGATCCCCGGCGCCCGCGCCGCCATCGAGGACCTGCAGTCGCACGGCGTGCAGGTGGCGCTCACCACCGGATTCTCACCGGCCACTCGCGAGGCGCTCGTCGCGCAACTGGGCTGGGAGGACCTGGTCACGGTGCGCGTCTCGCCCGCGGACGCCGGACGCGGTCGGCCCGCCCCCGACATGTTGCTGGTCTGTGCGCTGCGCGCTCAAGTCACCGCGATGGCCAACATCGCCGTCGTGGGCGACACCGCGTCGGACATGGTCGCGGGACGCCGCGCCGGCGTCGGCCTGCGCATCGGCGTGACGAGCGGCAACGATGACGAAGCTCGACTGCGCGAGCACGGCGCCGATATCATCCTCGACTCCGTGTCGACGTTGGCAAACGAAATCGTCGCACGTCGGTCACTGTAAGTCTCCCAACTTTTTGCGCCGCGTGTGACGAGTTGTCACGCGTTGCCCCTCCTGGCGTCGCGTATCGGTAAACCAGCCTTCGTAGGGTTTGCCGGAGTCACCACACGGGTGCTCAAATTCAGGAGGATTACGAGTGTTGAACAAACTGAAGGTGGCCACGGCCGCCGGTGTGTTGGGCTCACTGGCGATGGGTCTCACCATTGTCGGTAGTTCAGCGGGCGCATCGTCGATGACTAACTGGTCGACCGTGCAGTCTGTCTCGGGCACGAAGGGCATGGCGGCTCTGGTGGCCGCCGCGAAGGCCGAAGGCTCGATCAACGTCATCACCCTTCCCTTGCAGGGCTGGGCCAACTACGGCGTGATCATGAAGGACTTCACCAAGAAGTACGGCATCAAGATCAACGACGAGAACCCCAACGGTTCGAGCCAGGACGAGATCACGGCCGTGATCAACGACAAGGGTCGGGCCGCCGCGCCCGACGTCTTGGACGTGGGCACCAGCTACGCCGTGGAGAACGCCAAGTTGCTCGCCCCCTACAAGGTCCAGACCTGGAACGCCATCCCGACCGGCACCAAGAGCCCCACGGGTCGCTGGTTTGACGACTACGGCGGGTACGTCTCGATTGGTTGCGACACCGCCAAGGTGAAGGTCTGCCCGACGTCGTTCGCGCAGTTGACCAACCCGATGTACAAGAACCAGGTCGGCATCAACGGTGACCCGACCCAGGCGTCGGCCGCATTCTCCGCCGTCTTCGCGGCGTCGCTGGCCAACGGTGGATCGCTCAACAACATCGAGCCCGGCATCAAGTTCTTCGCGAGCCTGAACAAGAGTGGCAACTTCGTCCCCGGCGGCAGCGCCGCGACGGCCGTCGCCGGCACCACGCCGATCTTGATCTGGTGGGACTACCTGCAGAACGGTATTCAGGCCAACCTGAAGACCTGGAAGGTCATTATCCCGACCGACGCGAACTACGCCGCCTACTACAGCCAGGCCATCACCGCCGACGCCCCGCACCCCGCGGCCGCGCGTCTGTGGGAGGAGTACCTGTACTCGACGGTGGGTCAGAACCTGTTCCTGCAGGGGTACGCCCGTCCCATCGAGCTCGCCTCGATGATCAAGGCCGGCACCGTCAACAAGACGTGGCTGAAGCTCCTGCCGGCGTCGCCCAAGGGCGTCACGACGTACCCGACCCTGCCCCAGCTCGCCAAGGCCAAGGCCACCGTGGCGGCCAACTGGGCGTCCGAGGTTGGTGCTGCCGGTTGATCCGGTAGACGTCTCACCATGTCAATGACGACGACCCCCGACACCGCGAACTCCCCCCGCGGTGTCGGGGGTCGCTCATTGACCGCCCGCGCGGCACTGTGGCGACACACCCGTACCTTCGTCCCGGTCCTCCCCTTCCTCGCCTACGTCGCCCTCGGCCTCGGTGTCCCGACGTACATCATCGCCAACCTGGCCTTTCGCACCCGTGACGGTCACCTCACGATGCACAATCTCTCGGTGATCACCAGCGGTGGTCAGTACCTGCTGGGATTCGAGACCAGCATCAAGCTCGCCTTCGTCACCGCCCTCATCCCCGGCGTGGTCGGCACGCTCATCGCCTACGCCATCGCGCAGTCGGAGCACGAATCCTTCAAGCGCGTGATCGCGGCGGCGGCCGGCGTGTTCGCCAACTTCGGTGGCGTCAATCTCGCCTTCATGTTCGTGGCGGCCCTGGGGCCCGCCGGCATCGCGAGCGGCTGGCTGGCGCACCTGCACCTCAACCCCTGGTCGCACGGCTGGAGCCTCTATAAGTTCAGCGGCGTCGCGGTCGTCTACATGTACTTCCAGGTCCCGCTGATGGTGCTGGTCATCACGCCCGCGCTCAACGGGCTGCGTCCCCAGTGGCGCGAAGCGGCCGCCAATCTCGGCGCGTCGAAGTGGCAGTTCTGGCGCTACGTCGGACTACCCGTCTTGATGCCGCCGGTGCTCGGTTCCATGTTCTTGCTCTTCGGCAGCGGATTCTCCGCCTACGCCACCACCGAGGCCCTGACCGGGGGCACCATCGCGCTGACCCCGATCCAGATCGGCTCCATCCTCCAGGGCAACGTCATCTCCGGTCAGGAGAACGTCGGGTACGCCCTGGGGCTCGGCATGATCGTGATCCTGCTCGT
>Ga0209067_10000262_pt1 | contig 36147 bp, 31 predicted proteins | sample ColStrG_CSR_2013_FD_187199 | JGI IMG/M metagenome (GOLD analysis project Ga0209067, IMG submission 187199) | Freshwater sediment microbial communities in response to fracking from Pennsylvania, USA - Cold Stream Run_MetaG_CSR_2013 (SPAdes)... | ecosystem: Environmental > Aquatic > Freshwater >... | reverse complement strand
GCGCTGCAAATCATCAGGACGGACGCTGTCCAGTTTGTTGAGAACGACCAGCTGCGGCCGCTGAGACAAAGGAAAAAAACCCTCTTTGTCGTGATTGAGCTCATCGTAAAGCTCGAGTTCATTGTTGATATCTTTGTAATCCTGCAAGGGATCTCCGGAACCAAGTCCCGACACATCGATCAAGTGCAGAAAAAAACGCGTGCGTTCAATGTGTTTCAAAAACTGCACGCCCAAACCCTGTCCCGCGGAGGCACCCTTGATCAGGCCGGGAATGTCGGCCACGACGAAGTTTTGATAATCACCAGCTTTGACCACACCCAAATGGGGAGTGAGCGTGGTGAAAGGATAGTCTGCAATTTTGGGCTTCGCCGCCGAGATTCGCGAGATCAAAGTTGATTTCCCAGCATTCGGAAAACCGATGATTCCGACGTCGGCGATCAATTTCAGTTCCAGGGTGACTTCTTGTTCCACCCCGGGTTCGCCGGGCTGAGCTTTTTCAGGGGCCTGGTTGACAGAGGTTTTGAAAAACCAATTCCCTTTGCCGCCACGACCACCTTTGAGCAGGACGAACTCCTCGATGCCGGTCAGGTCCACAAGCACTTCGCCTTCCAGACTTCTGACGACGGTGCCGGGAGGGACCAAGAGGACCATGTCTTCGCCGTTGGCTCCGGTGCAATTGTCACCACCGCCTGGCGTTCCATTTTGAGCGCCGTAGCGCTTGTTACTTTTGTAGTCGACCAGTGAGTTGAGGTTGCGAGTCACCTTGAGGCGTAAATCACCTCCGCGACCGCCGTCGCCGCCGTCAGGACCGCCTCGCGGTGACATGGATTCACGACGAAAGGAAATTGACCCGGGACCACCGTGGCCACTGGCAATACGAATTTTCACTTCGTCGATAAACTTCATGCTGGACCTCTCAAAATCAAAAGGAGCCTCGATTGCGAGACTCCTTTCTCTAACTGATCAAAAAGCTGTTAGCTTGCGCTTAAACGGCCTTGGGATAAACGCTAATTTTGAAACGCTCTTTAGAGAAGCGTTCGAATTTGACGAGTCCTTCAACCAAAGAAAAGATCGTGTAGTCACGACCGACGCCAACGTTCCGACCGGCATGGAACTGAGTTCCACGCTGACGCACCAAAATTGTGCCGGGCAGAACATGCTGTCCACCAAAGCGCTTCACACCCAATCGCTTACTGTGAGAGTCTCGTCCATTTCGGGTTGAGCCCCCCGCCTTTTTACTTGCCATGATTTCACCTCGCTGAAGTCAAAAATTATTTCTGAGTTGTTTTCTTTTTTGCAGTCGCTTTTTTAGCTTTTGCAGCTCCGGCTTTTTTCTTGGCCGGTTTTGCAGCAGCTTTTTTAGCAACGGCTTTTGCGGGCTTTGCAGCTTTTTCGGCTGGAACCGCGTCTTTCGCTTTTACCGATCGCGCAGCAATGCGCTCTTGCCGAGCTTTGTCGACATCCACGACCTTCGCTTCAACATCGGTCTTTTCAGTTTTGCCATTCAAAGAAATGGCTTTCACGAAAAGCTCCGTGAAGTGCTGGCGGTGCGTTTTGAAACGACGGTAGCCTTGGCGACGTTTTTTCTTGAACACGATGACTTTGCGATCTTTGGTTTGCTTGGTCACAACAACGGTGACAGCCGCATTTTTAACCGTTGGGACGCCGATGACAGGAGATTCACCACCAACCATCAAAATATCGGTCAAATCGAATTCAGAACCCAGAGCTTGTTCGAGTTTCTCAACACGAATGACATCGCCGGGTTGGACTTTGTACTGTTTTCCGCCTGTGCGGACAATGGCGAACATGGAAACCTCCAAAAGAGACAGATGAGCCCCGCATTGATGCCACTCGTCGGGCACCTTGTCAACGTGGACTCGCACGAAGTGCTGAAATTGTTTGCTTAATTAGGGTCCAAAACCGCAAAGATGGCGAATAACCTCGATTTTACAAGGCTTAATGCTGCAAAAGGTGTTCTTGAGAGCGGGGCCTATCCCTCATCCATGCCACCAGAAACCCGGCAACGGGGCCGCAAATGCAAAAAATTGGCTAATCCCATTGCCTCCGTCGCAGATCTGCAACACCATTTCGATCAACCTCAAAAAAGGATACCGATATGAAAATCACCTCCGCAACTGTTGCCGTTTTCCTTTTCGCCATTTGGAACCTCCAAGTGCATGCCGAAAGCACACTGCAGCCCTTTTCGAATCGAATTCAAATTCCCGACGTGGGTGTCGATTGCCCAACCGAGGCCGCCGGTGTCGCACTTCGGTTTCAGAAAGCCACGGGAACTCCGGTCACCAGTGCGGTTTGCACACCGGCCGAGAAAATTTCAGACCGGGGCCATGAGTACCAAATATTTTCAATTAACATTAATTATATGGCGGCTTTTGAACTCAAGCCTTATCTGGCTTCCTATTCCGCCGATGCCTTCCTTGATCAACCCTTGGGACAAGATGGCGTCTTCACAGACTATGTAACCTGTCTCAAATCCCTGGCTAACCAAAAGAAGGCTTTCGAAGCCAACACCCAATTGATTCTCGTGGGTGGCCAATGTGAAGTTTCGCCGAGTTTTGAAAAGCACTATCTCTTGACCTTGGAAAGCTTTGGCGATCCGAAGCAAAGGCTTTTCACTTTCAAAGAGAACGACAACTTCTATGTAGACCCCCGAATTCACTCAGCCGTTCTCGGAAAGCTTGTGCAGGCAGGCGCTCACATCTCTCTGGATCTGAAGTCACAGATTTTCTATTACTCTGCTCAGCCCCTCTTGATCTTCAGCAATGACTTGGGTCTGTTCGACTCCGAGGACCAATGCGCGATGCAAATGAATGATGCCGAAACCATCTTTCGAGGGTCAGTTCAACCAGCCGTGACGATTCTTTGTGCCAAAGCCTTTGCAGCGACCTCGCCCCAAAGTGCGCTGACGGCCATCGGCTTGGATCGCGGTCAAGAGAATACCGAAACGGCCACGACGAGGTACACCTCCCTTGAGGAATGCCTGCAGGACAAATCGCGTGTCTTGAGTAACTATATCGCAGGTGGTAGAAAAGTGCTTGGTGGCATTTGTCACTCTGCGGACGGTGCCCGGGATTTTGTCATAGACGTTTATATGCCCTAGTTTGATTCCAGGGCTCAGGAGATATTTCGATGCTTAAACTCATCTTGTTCGCGGAAATCCTGTCGACGGTACTTTTACTTGGTTGTGGCACGGTCCAAGTCAATCCTGGCGAGGAGGCCGTCCTGACATACAAGCCCTATTTTTGGGGCAAAGGCGGGGTCGATCCACAGCCCATTAGCACCGGTCGTATAACAGTTTGGCCGTCGACAGATGCGACGATCGTCAATATCAAGCCGGATCAATATGCGGAAGAGTTTAAGGATATGATGACCAAGGATGATATTCCAATACAGTTCAGCGCCTTCATTCAAACACGGGTCTTGAACTCTCCTGTTTTGGTCGAGAAATGGGGCCTGAACTGGTACGAAAAAAATGTGAAGGAGCCCTTCCGATCAATTATTCGTGATTTGTGCAAAGAGTACAGTATGAACGAACTGGTCTCTTCGGTGGTCGTCTCGAATAAAATCTCGACGGAATCAAAAAAACGCATTTTAGACATCGTAGCAAAAAAGGGAATCCCGATCGAAATTTCGATGGTGGTTTTTGGGAAGGTGAGCCCCACCGGCGAGGTCATGGCAGCAATTACGGCAACCGCAAGTCAGCAGCAGCGTCAGTTGACTGAGCAAGAGCGTATGAAGACAGAACAGTTCAGAAAAGGCGCAGAGACCGAGCGAGCGCGGGCAGACAAGGCCTACGTCGCTGCCATGGGACTTTCGCCAGATCTGTTCGTGAAGCTGGAAGGAATTAAGTCCTTCGAAAAGGCCGTCGACAAATGTGCTGGCTCCCAGAATTGCACCTTGGTAATTGTACCGCCTAACGCGACGATTTCATTGCCAAACGGAAAGTAGAAACGGATCCAGACAGGCGTGCATCCCGTTGCACTCTCTCTGTTTTTTTGAGAATCACCACCAAGCCCAGGTGGGCAGCATCCACATGTCAGTGACAGGCATCGACGGATCTCCCTCTGGAAAGTCAGAAAGCCCAGAGGCTCCCATCGTCCCATTGGGTTCGATGGACTTTACGATATTGAACCTTTCTGACTCTGTCATTATCTCTTCGTTTCCGCCCTCACGATAGTGAAGTTTCCATTTGAGTGTTAAATAGGGATATTCATAGCCCTCTGATGAAGGTAGTGGGAAAATCAATTCCACGGCCTGCTTCTCGATATTGGCGAGTTTGATCATTGGCTTTCCTGCCAGGTCTGCATGAACACCAACGGGACGAATTTCAATTGAAGAGTTTGGTAACAGCAGAACTTGCTCTTGGGGATCAAGAAATGCACCGGAGGCTTCACCTTTGCGTATAAAAAATAGGCGAATATGAGCTCTTTTTTTCGGAATCAATATTGACGAAATTTTCATTTTCAAAACTGGCTTTTGCGGGGGAATTGAGAAAACAACGCCACCCTTGGAGTACATCGCACCCTCGCCGCCAACTTCTGGCTGAAATGTCGGCGGCGTTGCGCAGCCACTCAAAAAGACACACACTGTTGCAAAATAAAATTTCATAAAAATCCCACCTTGTTTGAAAATCGACTCTACGCTTTCCAGGAAAATTTTCAAAGAGATCAGTTCAGAACCAATCAATTGATAATCTGACTGTCTCATCAACGGTCTTTCAACAAAGCTAATTGTTGAATGTCAGCGTCAAAATAAATGAATCGCTTTGATTGCCGAAAATACCACCCAGTCTTGCCGCGGCGATATTGTTGAGATAAGCCAAATCCAGCTTCAATTTTTCGAGTTTGAGCGAACCGCCTGCTGTGAATGAAGTTTCGTCCAAACCCATCCTCAGCCAGTATTTTTTTTCGATCAGTTCCTGTTCAAAACCATAAGTCGGAAATGCAGTCACACTGGCTGTGCCATCGACGGCACTGGAGCGATCCAAAACCGAAACGCCAGCGTCAAGCAGGCCTCCAGACCAGGGTGTGACCGACACGCCTGCTCGATACTCGTTGCTGCGCAAAAGGCCTTGCGTCGTACCTGTTCCGTCGACCCGAGTTTCCCAGTCATTATTCAAGATGACTCGTGCGCCAACTAACAGCCAAGACTCAGGCTGGTAACTGACCCCCGCTCCTCCTGAGGGCATCCAGCTTGTCGAGTAGTCGATCGAGTGGGTTCCGTTTAGAGGGTCCAAAGCCATCTGCGACTGCTCGTAAGACAACAGAACACCAACACTGACAGTCTCAGAAACTGGCTTCGCAAATTTCACAAAAAGAGCCTGATTCGAACCGTTCCCAGTGGACGGTGGCTTCGAGGAGCTCGGCGAGTTGGCAGACCATGTCGCAATACTGCTCGCCGTCTGCGACATTGCGACAACATAAAGGGCAGCGTTCTCCCAAAATTTCGGTGTCGTAAATCCAACGGCCGAAAAATTGAATTGATTCCCATTGTCCTTAAAGTAGGAGGAACCATAATCAACGATTTGAGTTCCCGCATCACGATAAACAAGAGAGTAGTTTCCCCATGTCGCACCATCACCACCCATGCCGATTGAGCGCACCCCTTTTTTGATCTGACTGCTGCCAAAATCGCGTATCGCTGATTCTGGCCCAGCCTGAGCTATGAGCGGAAGGATTAAACCAAGCGCGCAAATTCGACGTTTCATGAGCCTCCATTGACGCATATTCCACAGCCCATCCAGAGCTAAATTTGGACAATTGCGTTCTATCTGTTTGCCGCAAACCTAAACGAGGCGAATGGATTCGTCATCTCTTTGAGCAAAGAAGACGACGAGTTTGCAAGAGTCGCGGCAAATTTTTGAAAGGCCTGACACCAAAGCATTGTTAGGTTTACTCTGCAACAGCTTCTAGAAATTAAAAAAGGAGTTTTTAATGAATCTACTAATGCCGACACTCATCGGCTTGGTCGCGGGAATTTCTTCGGGACTCTTTGGAATTGGCGGCGGAATTATCATCATTCCACTTTTACTTTTCATTTACAAATTCGATCAGCAGTCCGCAACTGCTACTTCGCTGATCGCACTGCTGCTACCAGTGGGATCCCTGGGGCTCTGGCAGTTCTACCGAGCCGGATTTGTCACCGGTGACAAGCTCAAAATTGGGCTTTTAATCGCATCGGGAATGATTCTGGGAACTTACATCGGGGCGCGAATCGCGACATCAATTCCAAGCGACATCTTGACCAAAGCCTTTGCTCTCTTTTTACTGGCGGTAGCGGCTCGGGTTTGGTTCTCGTAATTGTCATTCTTTGGGTACGACGGCACTTCCCTCAGTAAAAAGCGGACTTGCTTTTGCAACGACCACATCCGTCTCGGTAAGGCCCTCCGCAATTTCCACGAGATCATTGGCCTGAATCCCCATTCGAATATGGGTTTTTTGCAATTTGCCGTCCACGACCTTCCAGGCAAAAGCTTCTTTTCCAGACATCTCAAAAACGGACTCTTTGGGTACAACTAAAGCATGCTCGTTGGTGCGAAAATGAAGGGTCACCGTTGCAAACATGCCGGCATGCAACAATCCGTCTTTATTGTCCAAATCAATCAGAACCCGCTGCGTCTTAGTTGATTCATCCAACAGCGAATCGATTCGGGAGATTTTTCCCTGAACAACTCGAACTTCGGTGCTGCTGAAAGAGATGTCGACCAAATTTCCGATCTGTAGATCACCAATATCAGACTGCGGAACGTTGATCGCCACCCGCAGCAGCTTTTCATTGACGAGGACAAAAATGGCAGACTCATTGCCCCGACTTTGGGCTCCGACTGAAATCAAATCCCCAGGATATTTGAACCGTCTGGCAATCGACCCGGCAAAAGGTGCACGGATTCGCGTGTATTCGACATTGGCCCGGGCATTGGAAAGTCTGGCTGCTGATTCGTTGGCGTCGGCATCGACAACGTCATATTCTTGCTGGGAGATCACACGATCGGCGACCAGATCCTTGTAGCGTGTGCGAATTTTCTGCTTCAGATCATTCTCTGCTGAAACCTTGTTAAATTCTTGGACAACGTCGGGCGCATCGATTTCCGCTAAAAGCTGATTCTCTTTTACCTTGTCGCCCTCATCGACCAGAATTTTTTTGAGGTAACCACTAACATGCGAAAATATATTGGCCTGCTGAATGGCCTCGACGTTTCCAGGCAGAGTCAGAGTCTTGTCCATTTTTTTTATGGACGGGTGAACCACGGCGATAAGGTTTTGAACTTTGACATTTTCCTTTTCCATGAAATAATTGACGCCCAATCGCAAGAAAACCAGACCCAACGCCACACTGATGGTGATCACTGCTGGCTTTGATTTTAAGACCTTCAGCGATTCGACCTTCCAGTCGCTATTGGCTGAGGGCTCTTTTTTTTCTTCGTGCATATTCACTCCAAAATTGGTGCGTTAACGGCCGTTTTTAACTCAGTCAGAGCGATTTGTTTGCTATAGGAGGCCTGAATAAAACTTGCCTCCGCGGCGACCTGAGAACTGTTCGCAATCAAGAGTTCAAGCTCTGTACTGACGTTTGTTTCATAACGCCGCCGGGCCAGTCTTTCGTTTTCTTTCGCCGCCTTCATGACCTCAGTGGAAACATCGAGATTTGCTTCAGCTTTGACTACTTGTTTATAGGCCGTAGTGACCTCGGTCATGATCTGCACGCGATCCCGCTCAAGACGTGCCTCGCGGGTTTCAAGCAAAGCTTCAGCCTCGCCGACTCGTCCGTTGGTTTCAAAGCCATCGAAGATATTCCAGGTCAAAACCAAGGATCCGCCCCAGGAGTTTCGCAAAGGCACAGGATAATTGGGCTCAAAATCGCCATAAAAGCCAGTCAATGAAACCACGGGGAAATACTCGGTGATATTCTTGTGCAACTGACTGCGGGCCGAGGCTACATCAAACTGGCTGATTTTCAATTCGGGTCGATTTTCTAGTGCCTTTTTGGTCAGATCCCGCAAATTCAAATCTTTGGAAGATTCGTTCTGCTGGTCGTCTTTTCCTTCAACCAAAGTGAACTCCGTCGTATCCGGCAGGTCTAAAAGGGCCAGTAGACTGATCTTGGCCAAATCCAAAGTGTTCTGCGCATCGATTTGAAAAAGCTTCGCCTTGCCGAGCTCAACGTTTGCCTGAGTTAAATCGAAGTCAGGCTTAGCGCCCTTTTCCACTAATCTTTTGGTCCGCCGCATGTTTTCCGTGAAGGCGTCAACGCCACGCTGTGCAGCCTCAACTAACTTTTGGCCGGCGCTGATACCATAGAAGGCTTTCTGCACACTGAGTAAAAGCGCATTGCGAACGGCGATTGTTTTTTGTTCCGCAGATTTACTGTCATAGCGAGCAGACTCGATTTGGCTCAGGCCCCGGCCAAAATCAAATACTGTTTGGGTGACGCTGGCGACGAAACTGCTATAGGGCAGGACAATTCCGACTTGCGCTGAAGCATCCGCGCTTGGGCTTGGCAAATTTGTCTGCGAAACATCTCCAGAGAGCTTCACATGCGGCAGGTAGGTGCTGACAGCCTGCGTGACACGCTTGGAACTGGCCTTGGCATTAGCCAGAGCGACTTTTAAATCGGGATTCTTTTCGTTTGCAATTTTGATGACCTCACTCAGAGTCCAGGCTGGAATTGCAGGCTCAGCGATCAGGGTCTGCGCCAAGCCAACCAGCGCTGTTAGTGTCAAGATACGAAAAAATCGATTGAATCTAATGTCCACCGATTGCTCCTTCTGCTATATCCTTGCGCTTTTTGACCAAGACAAAAAGAGCCGGCAGAAAAATCAAACTCAAAAACGTCGAGGACAAAAGTCCACCAATGACCGCTCGAGCAAGGGGTGCGTTCGCTCCGCCGAAAGCTGATGGTAAGAGTGCCATAATCGCCGAAATTGCTGTCATCAGGATCGGACGAAGACGTGTCAGTCCCGCCTCGCGAATAGCCAAATTCGGAGCCACTCCGTCTTCAAGCCGCGAATTCGCATAATCAGTCAAAATAACCGTGTTCGAAACCACGATTCCGATCAGCATAATCATTCCCATCATGGACTGAATATTCAGAGTTGTGTTGGTCAGAAACAAAATCCAAAACACTCCAATGAAACCCATTGGAACTGTCGCCAGGATCAAAAGCGGATCAACAAACGATTTCAACTGAGCCACTAGCAGCAAAAAGATCAGAACCAAAGACAGAATAAGTCCCCCACCCATACTGCTAAAAGAAGCGCGCATCGAATTGACTTGGCCAACCCACTTCACACTATAGCCGGGCGGAAGCTGCATCTTGCTGACAATTTCGTCGATACTCGACGCAACACCACCGATATCGCGATCCTCGACATTGGCCATAATATCAAAAACTCGCTTGATGTTGACGTGCGAAATCTCCACCGGAAGCTTCACGGGAACAAGTTCAGCGACGTTTCGCAGCAGAACCGGCTTGCGATTTTTGGTCGCATCATTGGTCGCCACAGGGATGATCGGCACATTCAATATCGTTTCCAATGACTTGATCTCTTGCTCCGGATACATCGCCCCAATAAAGTAGTTGTTTCCGCTCACAGGATCATCCCAAAAGTTTGGTGCAAAAAGGACACTTGAATTGATTGCTGTGATAATATTTTTAATGACTTCGTCTGTCGTCAGTCCCAGGTAAGCCGCCTGAGTTCGATTCACGTTGATTTTCAATCCAGGATAGTTCAGCTCCTGTTCAATGAAGGCATCTTTGACCCCCCGTACGGTTTGTACTTTTTTGAGAATCGATTCCGCGACATCGTGGCCTTCCGCCAGACTTTTAGATACGACTCGCAAATCAATCGAATTCAGTGCGCCATAATTCAGGGCCGACGAGACAGGGTCAATGAGCGAGAAAGAAAACTGCATATCTGGAAATTGTGCGTGCAGGCCTTCGCGCAAAATCTTAATAGCCTCGCGGGCATTGACTGGCCCACCTTCTTTCAGCTCCACCTCCAGCAAAGAGTCGTGAGATGCCGAGTTCGGACTGTATGCGGCCGCCCAGCTGTTGATCACACCCGTATTTGCCATAATGTCATCGACACTGTCTTTTGGAAGCAACTCATGAATGCGGGATGAAATTTGCTCGATGGCCTCGGACATAACTTCAATGCGCGTGCCTGTCTCTCCACGAATGCGAATGAAAAACTGCCCGTGATCCACTTCAGGAAAAAACTCGGTGCCAATCATGGGCACCAAGAAAAGAGACCCGACAAGAGCAACGCAGACAATCGCGACGATAACTTGCGGGCGGGCCAGAGCGCTGTCCAGTGCTCCTTGGTAAGCCGTCTTCAGTCGATTGAAGTACTCGTTGAAAATGCGCACGGCCTTACTTTGCACTCCATGGTGGTCGTCTTTGTGTTTGAACATCTTCGACGCCATCAGGGGTACCATTGTCATAACTGCAAAATAAGATATAATTTCAGTGACGGCGACCGAAGCTGCCATCGGAATAAACAAAAATTTGCCAAGGCCCTCGAAAAAAGTGACCGGGAAAAAAACCACAATTAGCGCCAGACTGGCCATCAACACAGGCATGGCGACTTCCGACGTTCCCTTCAGTGCCGCATCATAGGGAGTGGCGCCCATCTCCAGGTGCCTCTCGATATTTTCAATTGCCACAACCGACTTGTCGATCAGGGGTCCTGTGATAAGCGCCAGTCCTCCCAAGGTCATCAGATTCAATGTTTGACCCATGTAATACAGTGCCAACATCCCACCCAAGATCGACAGCGGAATAATCAGACTCGCAATGAAGGTTGGCGTCAGACTGCCGAGGAACAGGTAAATTACCAATGCCGCCAACAAGACGCCAATCACGAGCTCGCGGATCACGTCAAAAATGGCCTCGCTGACCTTGGGCGACTGGTCAAACAGCAGCTTCAAATGACTCATTGGAGGCAAGTCCTTGAGAATATCGGGAATCACTTTTCGGATATTGTTGACGACAGCCAATGTACTGGCGCCAATTCGACGTGAAAGAGGAATGTAGGTCTGACGAACGCCGTCGACCTGAACCACGTTCGTTTGTGTCGCTGAAGAGTCCTGGGCCGCACCGATATCCTTCAAGAATACTGGTGCCCCGCCAGTGATCCGAATGGGAATGTCGGCAAAAGATTTCAGATCGGGAACCATTCCGTTGCTCACGATACTAAAGTCAAATTTGCCAATTTTTGCATCGCCAGTGGGAACCATTGAGTTTTGCGAACTGAGCGCCTTGACGATTTCCAAGGGGGACTCACCATGGCCAGCTAGGTCAGCTGGATTGAGATAAACCATGATCTGTCGTGTTTTACCGCCAAAAACCACCGGTGCCACGGCTCCCGGTACTGCGTTCAATTGATTTCTGACGATGAAATTGGACTCATCCCAAATTTTAGCCTCGTCCATTCCATCCGTATTGATGGTCATCACAGCAACCGGTAAGCTTGCCGTCGGATCATAGCCCACCACGATGGGCGGCTGGACTCCCGGTGGCAGATAGTGAAGGTCCGACATCACCAGGGTACTGATCTGAGCGAGCGCATTGTTGGGATCAAAACCGGGCTCAAAATAGCAATTCAAAATGCTGACACCAATCATGGATCGAGATTCAATCCGATCCAGTCCGTTGGCCTGCGATAGCCAACGCTCCAACCGATTGGTGATATCAAATTCGATCATCTGGGCCGGCATCCCTGTGTAGGTGGTCACAACCATCACAGCCGGAAGCCGAAAGACCGGCAAGATATCCAGAGGCATTTTCAACATTGAAAACACCCCGACGATCAGCATAATCAAGCCCGCAACGAGAATTGTATAAGGTGTTTTCAGCGCAAACTTGACCATTTTGCGAATCCTTTACCTTTCCACGACAGGGACCAAGTCATCGTAAACATCAAAATACAAGGCCCGGTTGATCTTGGAAACCGACAGGTAGTACTGATATTCCAAAGTGATCACACTGAGCTGGGATTTGATCTGTGAGGTCAATGCCGCTGCCAAGTCATTCACAGCAAACCCGATACCCAGATTCAAGTTTTGTTTGTTCCGGTCGACCCGGTGTTGTTGGGTTGCGACGGACTCAACGGCATTGCTATAATTGTCAAAACTCTCTTGCATCTCAACAAGGGTATTGGCCACCTTGCCCATGACTAAGGACTGCATCTCACTCTTGCGCACTTTGACCTCTTGCACCTGGTCCTGCCCGGCAGCGATATAAGATGGTAATCCCAATCCCAAGCCCCCTCGTGAATCACCCGACGGATCCAGGAATGTAAAGATTCCTCCGATGCTGCTGATCTCGGCGATCTTCAAGGCCAAATCCATTTGATGGAGTTCAATGGATCGAGACAAGGCGATTTGTGTGGCCTCCTGATGGTTGATTTGCAGAGGCTGTGAAATGGAATACTTCCAGCCTGGCAAGACATCTGTAATAGCGTCAGGATTCACGAAGCCCGCGGCATGCGCCAAGTTTTGCAGTTCCACTTGCCGAACGGCATTCAGGCTCACCAAAGACTCTTTGACGTCTTCTAAAATTGCATTGATATCTTCGGATGATCCCAACTGCAAAAGACCTGCCTGTTCTTTCATTTTCAACAAGTTGCGAATCTGTATGAGTTCATCCTCTTCGCCCTGCAGCCTTTGAACAATCAAATTGTCGCGGACCACCATTAAGGCTAGTCCTTCGACCACGTTGGTTCCATCGGCAGCAACAATTCGCAATGAGTCTTCTGCCAGCGCCTGTTGATGGATCGCCTGGTCTGCAGTAGCCCAACGGTTCGGCAGCAGAAAAGGAACAAGGTCTCCTATTGATTTGGCGATTGTGAGGACATTGTTGCTCAAAATATTTAGGATGTCGGTCGTGTTAATATGCGGGAGCAGATTCAGGTAGGCATTTGTCGCACTGTCGCGTGCCTGTAGGGTTTTCTGGAGCTCAATCAAAGTCTTAAAATTGTGCGCCTTTGAATACTTCACAATTTCGTCAACGGTATAACTTTGCGGAGTTTCCAATGCCGGTGCTTGTGAGTCCTCGACTTTCGTAAGCTCCAGACTGAAGAGCAGAGCTTCACCTTTGGTCACGCTCAATTTCAGCCAATCCAATCCCGTGCAAAAACTTGCTGTACTTCCGCTTGCGGAATCCGTCTGGGTCCAGCAACCTTGCCCGACGCTTGTATAATCGCTGGCCGTGACACTGGCAAAGCTCCCGGTGACGTGAACAGTCCGACTGTCTGGAAATGACAACGCGAGGTTGCCCGCGCTGACCGGTTGATTGTTTTGCAGGGTTTGAACGCCCAGGTTGAATTCGTTGGCCGCCGCGGATTTGGCCAGAATCGCAGTCACGAATTGCACACCAGGTATTGCGCCATTCGTAGGAACCATCAAAAGGCCTTCGTAAGCTCCGACTTTTTGTGTCCATTCGGCTGAGTCTTGTCCATCACAACCCAGCAACATCGCCAATGAAATCAGACAAAATAATCTCCAACGGGATTTCATAAACCCACTCCGATTCCTGCCATGAACGTGTCTGAGTTGAAGCTGATATCTGTGGTCGCGGCAAAATTACGATTCCATTTCAGTGATAAAAATAGAGGTAAATGACTGGGTTCAGCCCAAGCGTTCAGCCAAAATTTGAGGCCAGCGCCGGCAACGGCATTGCCCATTGAACCCTGGACAGACTCAAGGTCAGAGCTCCCCGTTTGGCTGTAGTAGGCGGCAAAATATCCGCCCTCCACAAATGGAACCATCCAGCGCACGGGAAACCAATCCATATTGTAGACGAAGCGGGTGTCGAGGCCCATCAGGTTCAAGGTCAAGTTTTCGGTGCTCGCAGATTGACCGGGAGCCGCAGCACGAAGAGCTGTCCCCTGAATTTGCGTATAGGCCAGATTTTCACTGAGCTCGAAGGTTCCCAGAAAACGAAACAGACGTAGGCTCCATCCCGCTTCAACCAGAGTGGATTGCGTCGTCACCGGATCATAGCGAAAAGTTGAACTGCCGTTTTGAATATTCAGGGTTTCGGGCTGGAGATTGCCGGCCTGGATTGACAGAACCTGTTTGTAGTCCGCACTGGGTCTGATTTCGGCGGCGGTGCTTTCTTGCGCCTGTGCTAGGAGCGAGTAGTGGCCTAAAATGACAAAGAGAAGAATTTTGGTCTTCATAGGGGCACTCCTACTTCTGGGCACACATAGTCCAAGTCACGGTCTCTATTTTCAGCAAAGACTTGCGACTTCCACTGGCCGCTTTTTTTCGACGCTTTTTGGATGACCCATCGAAGCTTGTTGTCTGATGGTGCCGCATAAAAAACATCGCCATTGAGCCCGATAGGGCAAACGAGGCTTGCCGAGGCTCCACCTGGCACCTCGGCGAGTTTGATTTCTGTGTTTGCGCCCAGGTCAAAGACGGATATTCCCGCTATCAAGCCTGTGTCTTGAACAGTCACAAATTGCTCAGAATTGACCCAATCGAGGCCTAAAACGTTGGCGCTATTGGCAGCGATCCGAAAGGAACAGGCGCTTAATTCGCAAATTTGCACGTTCGTCGCCGTCGCCACCAGCACACGGCTGCCGTCTTCGTTGACGGCCAAGGCCGATGGCTGTGCAACTGATGACAGAACTTGGGTCTGACCATTTGTCACTCGAACAACTTGTCCCTCGCGACCTCCTGCTAGAAAGAGAAAGTCTGCGGACTTGGGTATCGACTTGATGGCCAGGATTGGCGCTCCAGCCCATGCAATATTTTGTGAGACCTGAGTCTGAAGATCAAGAATGGAAAGTTGACCGTGAATGTCGACCCAAGCCATGCGCCCCCGGTCAGCAGACAGCGCAGTGAGTTTGGGATTCGGGAGAGTTTGCACAAGGTGTTTTGAAAAATTCTGAATATTCAAAGAGGAAATTTGGGCCTGACCACTGAGCAGATTGCTTTCGATCACCAAAACTTGTGCGGGACCGGAGGCCCGAAAACCGAGTGACGTGGTCTCACCTTGCGCATGCGGCAGGTGAAAGACGAAGGCTTCACTTGTCCTAGACTCTGCAGGCAGGAAACCCAGGAGATCTAAGGCCATCTGATTTCTGCGGGAAATTTGACCGGCACGAAAGAAAACTTCAATATTCGAAGATGAATTCGGTTGTGAGTTTTCCAACGTATTCACCTGAGGCAAGGTCTGAGGTTGCGAGGCTGTTGGGTTACCGATCTGGACGTTGCCTTTTTGGCAGGATATGAGCAAAGTGCTCAGCATCAAAACCCACCCGATTTGAATCTGCTTGTTCATGGCGCAACCTGGGTGAGAGTCATCGTGGCGACTTCACCGAATGGTTTGGCGAACCAGGTTGCTGTCAGGACACCCGCATTCAAATGGCCCTCAACCTGACCAAAACGCCCGTCGGCATAGCCGCTGACAGAATAAGGCAAAATGAGGTCAGAGGTTGCAGGTGTGTAGTCACCGTAATCAAATAACATTTTTTGAAAACCGCCCATAGGTGCGACAAGCCCCGAAAAGCTTGAGTAATCTTGACCTGAAACAGCATCCAGGGCTGGAAAACTGAGCGATCCACTGAGCTTAGCAACCGAAACAGTCTCTGAGGGATTTTCAGGCTGTTGTGACCGTGCGGGCTCCATGACGACTTTCAAGACAAGGTCGGCCTGAAAGTCCTGATTCGATTTCAGCAGGTGCACGTTCCCAATATAATGACCCTCTGCAACCGACAGTTCTTGCGATTTTGCAGCCGAATCAGCCGCATACTGGGCATTTTCAGTCTGTCTTGCTGATTGTGATGTCGAGTTGCAGCCAGCAGCCACCAGGCATCCAGTCAAAGTCAGTAATCGTCCAAAAAGCGATAAATTCATAGAAACCTCCAACAAGGAACCTTGTTTCAAATGCGAGACGAAAAAATCTTTTAAGACGCCCTAGCAGGGGCGAGGAGAAGGAGGCTCGAGAAGGCGAACGTGCGGCTGTGGAACTCGATTCAGATGCTGTTCCTCAGAAACCGTGACTTTCATTTCTGCTGTTGATTGATCCACAAACTGCAGCACAAGATCAAACCTTGATCGCTTTTTGGCCGCCGCGAAGTCTTTGACCCAGGCCGCTTTCAATAGGATCTCAGCAAATTGGTCCGACTGAATCTTGGATTTTGAGCCTGGAGTTTTATTAAGAAACTCGCCCTGCACGGTGCTTACGGGCGTCACCGTGGCTCCTAGCAAATACGCTCTTGATGCCATTCCGAACAAAAAAATGGCTAGCATGCACCAGATATGCGTTTTTGACACGGCGGTCGACATGGGGGATGTTCTATAGTGAAATGAATTTTCCGTCAAGTCCGGTTCAAAAGCCGGCATTTTGTACAAATTCGGCATCGGCCTTCCGACCAAACCATTTTCATCGGTGGTTTGAATTGCTAGGGATGATGCGGCAATTTACATAATAAAAAAGGCAGCTTGCGCTGCCTTTTTTACGATTTCAATTTGCGCCTGGAATTACTTCAAAACGTCAAATTTACCGATCATAGAAAGGTAAACTGCACTTTCATTGATCGACTGATTCTTGAACGCAGCAGGTGTATTGCTGAATTGATTTGTCGAGCTGATGTAGTGAGCGCTGTAGTAAAAAGGCCCAGCGTCGCTTACGCGGTAGTCAGTTCCCACATCGATACGAGTGATCTGGTCTGTGTAACCGCTTGTGAGGAACGATGTTCCATTATAGCCATAAAAGTTACCCGCAGCACTGTTTCCGTTTTGCAGGAAGTACAATGAAGGGACATCTTGAACAGTTGAAAGCTCAGCTTTCAAGCGTGGAGTCCACTGGCCGATATCGTACTTTACGATCAAATCAGCAGTTGTCTTGAAACCGTTGTCTTTGGCGTTGGTGCCGATGCCACCGAATGTATAGTTCATATAGTCAAAGGCAGCAGTCAGGCCGTTGCCTTTGTACTGAGCGCCAACAACGACGTACTGGTTGACTGAAGAGGACGAAGATCCTGCAACAGCATCACCCGAAGTGGGGTTCACGTGGTACGAAATAATTGTGCTGTAATAAGGAGTCCAATCAGCACGCCAGCGAGCTCCGTAGCCCAATGATGTATTGGAGTTGGTGGCCGAACCAGTCGTCGCAGGTTGCGAGTTGTTCAGTGAACTGTTGCCAGTGCTGAATGCCAACGCTCCCGCTACAGACCCCTGGTCCCAATTTTGGTTTAATGCCAGCAGTCGCAATTGTTGAGTTGGGGTGAAGTTAATATCGAATTTAGCACCCATCGGGAAGTTCGCGATGAAAGACGCGGACTCAGACCACAAATCATAAAACGGAGTCACGCCCTCGAAGCCGCCGATACCGGCGTCTAGCAAGCGGCCCATGCCGATTTCGAACATATCACCGATTTTATTGTCCAATTCTGCTACTTTGAAGAAGTTCGCACCCGCACCAAGAGCGGTGCTAGTTTGCAAGAAGTCCATGACTATAATGCCAGAGGCAGTATCTGTTAATTTGCCTTTGTAGAACACACGTGCGTACTGAGCGTCGAAATAGCTCGAGCCAGATTGGGTCACGTTGTTCGGGTCATTGTAGGTTCCTGTGCCCACATAGTCACCACGAAGCGCGAATTCCACACTCGCGTTGGCTGTAACGGACAAAGCTGCGAACGCAGCCACTACCAGAAGTTTTCTCATGATGCCTCCTCCTATAAATTTTGGGCATAAAAGATGATTGTTCTAAATCTTGGTTAACTCGAAGAGATTAATCATTTGTTGTGCCCCTGCCAAGGCCTTTCGCTTTCTGGCTGACCCTGACTCGGCGTAGTATTGGTGTGACTTTTCAGCAACTTCCGGGCTTTGAACCAAGATTTGATCGGTCCAAGAATGCAAAAAGGCGCCGATCTCTCAGCGCCTTTTTTATGAAACTCAAGGGTGAATCGAATCTCGATTCGATTTCATTATTTCAAGAAATCGCCCGCATAACGCAATCCAACAAAAACGTACTGCGCGGTGACAGTCGCGTTCGTTTGCTGGCCTGCAGTCGTTCCGACTGTACCGTTGGCAACGCCAGGGTAGGTCAGAAAGTACTTCGAGTTGCTGTCGTAGTTGGTCGCAGCATTGACGTAAGCAATGTGATAGCGCCAGTCGCTTTTGTCTGATTTTTTGTACTCAGCAGCAACGGACCAGTTGAAAATGGAATCCGATGCATCTGAAGTGGAATTCGGAGTGGACTGGTAACCGCTTCGGCTGGTGGATTCCAGTTTCACCCAGGGTGTCCAGTTGTTCATACGATAGCGCGCCGTCGCCACAACCGAATTCTGAGTTGTATTGTGATTCGTACCAAGCGCCAATCCATTGTAACCTGTGACTGTCGTCGTACCACTGTTGTTGATGGCTGCGGCGATCGTGTTACCAAAGTTCGTGTAGGCATCGTAATCAACAGCAAACGACCAGTCGGTCAACCGGTAAGACACACCCAAGGTCATCAGATTCTTCGTGATGGCATTGGAAGTTCCTGTTTGGTTGCCTTCCGGAATATTTCCGTAGTTCGCGATGACTCCGAAGTCGCCGAATGTTCCGCGGTAGACAAAGTTGTAAGCATTGCGTGTCGCATCTGCTGAGTTGTCATTGTTGAGCAGATAGGCTTCAAATGTTTGGGTGTCCATGAACTTCCAGACAGCTGCAGCACCGACGAAGTTGTTCAAAGCCATGTAGGCTTGTGAAGCAAAATACATTTCTGTCACATAGCTCATCGACTCGAAACCACCAAAACCTGCGGTTGCCAATTTACCGAATTTAAATGAAAGCTGAGAATTGTATTTTTGAACCACCTCAGCGTACTCAACGAGGTCTGTTGTTCCGGTCACTGGCAAACCATTCAGAACCAAGCCGCTTGCGGGAGGCTGGACACCCGAAAGTTTGCTGACTGCATTGGCGTTGGTTGTGTCGTAAGCGCCGCCTGCGACACCCGTTGCACCGGAATCTTTTGAGAAGGCCAACAAGTTGAGGCGAGCGTTGACAGTTGTGTCGTCATTCAAGGCGCTTGTGCCCATCAGTGCCAACCGATTGAAAAGGAAGCCGCTGACACCATTTTGGTTGCTGTTCAACTGTGTGTTGGATGTTGCGGAAGAGTAATCATACCGCCCATCAAGTGAAATTGTAGCCAGTGCTGGCGTGGCGAGCGCAACAGTAGCCAGTGTGACGAACATCTTTTGCATGAATCCTCCTGTGAATCATGGTGAGCAATTTCGACAATTGCTGCCAATCTTGTTGATTTTCAAAATCGATTAGAGCGCCGATCCTATTTTTTGCCAAGTGCAATTTAACGAACTCCTGCAGGGGCTTAGCGGCTGCGTTACCATGGCATACAAAAAATCGCACCCGCATCCTCGTCTCCCCTTGCTCCCCAAGAAAACAGAGGGCGGTTCAAAAAGACTCAGATGCGAGGCTGCCAGGGGCGACCCTGTCCAACGAAGCAGATGGGCCGGCTTCAACCGCCTAGAGTCAACCGCCCGATCAGGTGAGAAAAATTTCGTACTGCTCGAGGTGATACGTACTTTCGATTTTGAATTGAATGGACTTTCCCAAGCGCGCTTCCACAAAGGCCAGAGTCTCGCCTTCCACTTCGTAGACCCAGTCCACGACCTCGGAGTGACAGTGCACGGTGATAGCGGCCTTCTTGCTGGCCAAGTTGGCACGATCGCGCTCAAGCTCACGAAAGATTTCATTGGCGACGGTCGACTTCCGTTTGATGTAACCCTTGCCTTCGCAATAGGTGCAAGGCTCGCAAAGTGTTTTCATCAGGCTGGGGCGGATTCGTTTGCGAGTCATTTCGACCAGGCCCAGTGGCGACATCGAAACAACATTTGTGCGGGCGCGGTCGCGCTGCACCTCTTCGCCCAAGACAGCCAGGATTTTGTCTTTGTGGGACTCTTTTTCCATATCAATAAAGTCGATGATGATAATTCCACCGCTGTTGCGAATTCGCAGCTGGTGCGCAATCTCTTTCACGGCTTCCAAATTTGTTTTCAAGATCGTGTCTTCAAGATCCTTTTTGCCAACGAAGCGCCCGGTGTTCACGTCGATCACAACTAAGGCTTCAGCCTCATCGATGACGATATAGCCGCCGGACTTCAGCCACACCTTGCGATCCATTGACCGAGAAATTTCCAGTTCGATGTCATAAAGGTCGAAGAGCGGCTTTTGATCCTCATAATAGATAATGTTCTGTTTGTACTTGGGCATCAGCTGAGTCACAAAGTTTTTCACCTTGCGATGGACGTCAGCATCATCAACCCACACCGCCGAGACATTTTCATTCATCATATCCCGCAAAGCCCGCTGTTCGACATCAAGCTCGGAGTGTATCAAGCCAACAGTTTTCTTTTTTTCGTAATTTTTCAGAACTTCTTGGCTCAAGCGCTCCAGATATTCGATGTCCGAACGCAATTGCTCTTCGGTGGCGCCCTCGCCAGCGGTGCGGACAATGACTCCGCCAGCCGCGCCGACTTTTTGCGCAATCAACTTCAACCGCTCACGTTCGGTTTCATTCTCAATGCGACGACTAATCCCCAAGTGCCGGACCGTCGGCATGTAAACAACAAAACGCCCCGGCAGCGAAATGTGCGTCGTGATGCGTGCGCCTTTAGTGCCAATTGGATCTTTGGCCACCTGAACCATCAGCTGCTGTCCCTCTTTGATCAGATCCTGAATGGGCACCTTGGGAGCCGAGACTTGCGGCACACCTTCGCCCTCAGGGTCTTCGTGTCCTCCATCATGCCGATGATCGTGATCCCGGTCAGGATCGTTGAACCCTTCATCCAGATCAGGACGAATATCGCCGACATAAAGAAAGGCCGCTTTTTCCAGACCAATGTCCACAAAGGCGGCTTGCATGCCGGGCAGAACCCGCAAAACTTTGCCGCGATGGACAGATCCGACCAGCGTGGGTGAGCTTTTCTTTTCGATTTTCAGATCGGTCAGGACTCCGCCGTCTAAATAGGCCACACGGGTTTCTTGAGGGCGAACATTGATCAGGATTTCGGCAGAAATAGGGTGCTCCTTTGTGAGGGCGCATTTTGTTGCCAAACAGTCGCAACTGGCAAACTCGACCTTAAAATCAGTCAAGACTCGCTGAAAGTCTCGTCATCCTTTGAGGTCCTTGCGCCGATTAGAATGTCGGTAGGAGAACGCAATGGCAAGTATTGATGAGCTGTTTAAGTTGATGATCGACCAAGGCGCTTCCGATTTGCACATCACCAGTGGTGCGCCACCTTATCTGCGACTGCATGGCGGCATGGTGCCGATGAATTTCAAAAACCTCTCCAACCAAGATGTCCAAGGCTTGATTTTTGAAATCTTAAACGAAAAGCAAAAGAAGACCTTCGTGGAAAAATGGGAGCTCGACTTCGCCTATGCTCCCTCCACACCAAACTTGGGACGCTTTCGTTGCAACGTCTTCATGCAGCGAAAAGGCCTGGGCGCCGTCTTTCGTACCATTCCAGAGAAAATCAAAACGCCTGAAGAGCTGAATCTTCCGGCCGCAATCGTCGAAATGGTCGAGATCGACAAGGGCCTGATTTTGGTCACCGGACCGACGGGATCTGGAAAATCCACGACTCTGGCTGCCATGATCCATCACATCAACATGACCCAAGACAGCCATATCATCACGGTTGAAGATCCCATCGAATTTGTGCATCAAAATATCAAATGCCTGATCAACCAACGTGAAGTCGGTGCGCACACCAAATCCTTTTCCAACGCTCTTCGCGCCGCTTTGCGGGAAGATCCGGATATCTTGCTTGTGGGTGAGTTGCGTGACTTGGAAACGGTCGCGCTGGCTTTGACTGCTGCTGAAACTGGACACTTGGTTTTTGGAACTTTGCACACCAACAGTGCTGCCAAAACCATCGATCGGGTTATTGACGTGTTTCCAGAGGGTCAACAGTCACAAATCCGGACGATGTTAGCCGAATCCCTGCGTGGAGTGGTGGCGCAAACCTTGATGCCACGAGCAGACGGCACCGGCCGCGTCGCCGCGTTTGAAATCATGAAGAACACCCGCGCGATCGCCAACTTGATCCGCGAAAATAAAAATCACCAAATTCAGAACGCGATCCAGACCGGCGCCAGTCGCGGCATGGTCTTGTTTGAGAAGTATTTGGACGACCTTGTCAAAAAAGGAAAAGTCTCACGCCACGATGCCCTTAGCTTTTTGGGTGGTGAAGAGGCCGCGGCTGGTTTGTCCGAAGGGCCTGCCAAAAAGACCGGCTAAACTCCGAATTTGGAATAATTTTGGATTTTTGGGGTTTGCACGCGCAGGTCGCCCACTGCGGGCCGAACTGCGCGTGCAAACCCCAAAAATCCAAAATTATTCCAAACACATTTTATCAGGCTTTGAGTTTGGTCAGTACTTCCGTCATTTCATGCTGTTACTCAAAAAATAGCTTTGTGAACTAAAATTCGAAAGTGAACCGCGCCATTGCCGGCTGAGGCCGGGTATCTCGAGCTCGCAACTCACGATAAATGTCAGATTCTGCAGTCGCGGGCCTTTGCCAGGTGTCCGACGTGATGTAGGCCACGCCACCAACCAAACCAAGGCCTAGTCCAGTTGTGATATTGCTGATGTGATTCGAGGGGTCGGGATAGAAACTCAATGTGCTGAGCCCCAGAACTGCGCCACCGATTCCAAAAAACATGACCGTGGCAATGTTTCGACGCAAGGACGTCATCGACTCTTTTTGTGTTCCCACCATCTCGGCCCTCGCCACACTTGCAAGCAGATGGAAGCAAAGGACGAGTCCAAGAAAACGCTTTGTGAAGATTGTGGAAGATCGTCTGTTCATCAAAATTCCTCTTTTTGACAATCCATTTTCAGATTGTTAGCCTCGACTCCACCACAGCTTGCCCCGAATGTGCAAGATTGGAAACCAACGGAGAGGCCGAATCCAAAATGGCGCGTTATTTACCTGCAGAGCTGATTAAGAAAAAACGCGAAGGTGGCGCACTGACGGCTGATGAGTTGCGGTTCCTTGTCGAGGAGTTCACCGCCACTCGTCTTCCCGATTACCAAATGTCCGCCTTCTTGATGGCGGTTTATTTTCGCGGCTTGGATGAGAACGAAACCCTCGAGCTTACAGAGTGCATGTTGCACTCCGGTCATGTGGTTGACTTTTCGGACTTGTCTGGTTTCAAAGTGGACAAGCACTCCACTGGCGGCGTGGGTGACAAAACCAGTCTGATTTTAGGTCCAATCGTAGCCGCCTGCGGGTTGCGAGTTCCAATGATTTCCGGCCGTGGCTTGGGGCACACGGGCGGAACCTTGGACAAACTGGAAAGTATTCCCGGATTCAACACCCAGCTGTCCTTGGAGCAGTTTCGACAAACCGTCAAAAAGCATGGCATTGCCCTGATCGGCCAAACTCAAGAAATTTGCCCAGCTGATAAGCGGTTGTATGCTTTGCGCGATGTCACCGCGACCGTTGAAAATCTGTCTTTGATCTGCGCCAGCATCATGTCGAAGAAATTGGCCGAAGGAATCGATGGCCTTGTTTTGGATGTCAAGTTTGGTTCTGGGGCCTTTATGAAATCGACCAGTGAGGCCGAAGAGCTGGCGCGGGCCTTGATGGCCATCGCGAAGGGCTACGGTAAAAAAGTTTCCGCTCTGATCACAAACATGGACCAGCCCCTGGGCCGCTATGCCGGCAACGCGCTTGAGGTGCAAGAGTGTTTGGAGATCCTCCGCAATGAACACGGCAACGATCGCCTTCGCAATGAAACCCGCGAGCTGTCTTTGCAGCTCGCCGCCCAAATGCTTTTCCTAGGCGGTGTTGGCCAGACCCTCACAGATTCCAAAGCCGAAGCCTTGAAGGTGCTACAAAACGGCCAGGCCTTGGCGAAATTTGAAGAACTTTGCGTGGCTCAGTCGGGGCGCTTGCAAGAGCTTCCAAAGGCCAAACATCAACTGCCTGTTTTGGCAAGCCAGTCGGGAGTTGTCCAAAGTATGGCCACGGAAACAATCGGCTACCTGGGTCTTCGTCTGCGCGCCGGTCGTGCCACCGTCGCGGATGTCATCGAGCCCACAGCTGGCTTTGAATTTCATTGCAAGATCGGTGACCGAGTCGAAAAAGGGCAGCCGCTGATCACCCTGTATGGATCGGACAGTGAACTCTTGCAAGAGGTTCAGCCTCTGGTTGCCAAATGTGTCCCAATCCTTGAGCATGTCAGACAAGCCGAACCTTTGATTTGGAAGGAATTGACACTATGATCACCGGTCAGAGCTTCACCAAAACTTCACATCGTTTGCAGGAAACCGTTTCGTTTTTACGCAAACAAGCCGTGGCCAAGCCTCGCTTTGGTATCGTCCTGGGCTCGGGCCTTGGAGCCTTCGTCAACGATATTCAGGTTGAGTGCACTTTGCCTTTTTCGGAAATTCCGCATTTTTTACCAACCACGGTCGAGGGCCACTCGGGCAATCTGATCTTTGGAACCTTGGGCCGACACTCTTTGGTCGTATTGCAAGGACGCAACCATTACTATGAAGGCCACGGCATGGATTCCGTCGTTTTTCCGACTCGCGTGATGGCGCTGCTGGGGATCGAATCCTTGGTGTTGACCAACTCGGCAGGTGGGATGGGCGACGGGATGCAAACCGGGGACTTTATGATCTTGGATGATCATATCAACCTCTCGGGCACAAATCCGCTGATTGGACCCAACATTTCGGAATTTGGTCCCCGCTTTCCGGATCTGTCTCGCGCTTACGACCAGCAACTGTCCGACGTGATGGCTGGAATTTTAACCAAAAACAAAGTGCGGTTTCACCGCGGTGTTTACGCTGGCATGACCGGTCCGACCTATGAAACACCGGCCGAAGTGCGCTTTCTGAAGATGATCGGCTGTTCGGCAGTCGGAATGAGCACCGTTGCAGAGTGTATTGCGGCCAATCACATGGGAGTCCGAGTGATGGCCATGAGTTGCATCTCAAACCTCGCCGCAGGACTGTCGCCCCACAAGCTGACTCATGCGGAGGTCACGGAAACCGGCCAAAAAGTGGCGAGCCAGTTTTCCACAGCACTGAAGGATTTTTTCTTGGCGCTGACATGACGAAAGAAAAACCGGAAGACCACATTTCAACAATGCCCATTGCGATTCATCACACGAATCAAATTCCAATTCCTCGCGTCTTGGAATTGCTGGATCCCTACTGGGAGATTGCCCAGGCCAGCGAATGCAAAACGATCATGGACGGCTTGCAGGTTCTTTACCTCAGTCATGGTGGGGTCCTTGCCGTTTGCATCAACAACCGGAATGAGTTCAAAAACTTCCACCAAATCATAGGTTCGATCGTTAAAGCTGTAAACACAGCGGGGCTGCGAATCGTGGTCTTTTCAAACAACAATGAAATTTTGGAAAGTCGCACTTTTGCACAGTTTCAATTCGTGCGCTGCTATCAAACCCCAAAACAGGTGCAACGCGTGGCTGAAATTCTTTTGCGCGAGTGTCGAAATTTGCGGCAAGAGGCCGTCGATCGCGAGCGCCGCCGAACGCGCTCTTTGACTGACAACGTCAGCCGAACCGTGGTCTTTGGCGCCCGCAGCGAAAGTTCAGAAATGGTCAGCAGCAATCAGCCCCGACAAGAATGGGCTGAAAAAGTGAAGCTGGCCCAAGCGGTTGCCGCGTGCGTGAGCCCTTCAGTACCCACTTATCTTTTTGGACCTGAACTGGAGTGGCGCGTACGTGGCTGGTTCTCACATTTGGATCCTGAATCTCGAACTCTGAGCTTCACGACATTGACAGATGCGGCTCGCAACAAACTCGAATCTTACGCTCTCCCCGAGGGTGCGCTTCTGTCGTCCTCCTCGCGCGTGGATGGAAAAGTTTGCTGCGCACTGGAGTTTCTGCGCCAGGATGGCCGTACGTTTGTTTTTCACTACCCCAAAATCACCAAAGTTCTGCAGCGGCGATCCCGCGAGCGGCGCTGCCCACCTGCCGATCAACAGATGTTTTTGCGCCTGTATCCGGAAGAGCAAAAAGGCAGCCGGCTGCTGAATGTTTTTGATTTTGGTTCGGGTGGGGTTGGGGCCTTGGTTCCGGTGAGCTCGCCACTGCCAGGCGCGGTCAAAAGCCAGATCGGACCTCTTTTTTTGTATTGGCAAGGCCAAGAGATCGAAGTGCCCTTGGCGAGCATTCGTCACATCACGGCGCTCGACTCTGATTCCGAAAATCTACTTGTGGGCTTGGAGTTTCAAAAAATTTCTCCCAAAAATCAGTCCCTGATGGAGATGTTTGTTTTTCAGCTCTCAACCTAAGCAGTTTTTTCAAACCCTCTCCTGATTGCGCTCGCTGGACCCAGTCCAGAAGTCCAGTTTTTGCGTCCCTCGACACCCTCAGTTCAGCTGCTCGCATTTCCCTCCGAAGAGCTAACCGTCAGGGCTTGAACATTGCGTCATCAATGCAGGCCCGGGCCCCACTGAGGGGGAATGATGAGAGTTCGAAGGATCGGACAGTGCATTTTGCTCGTTTGGAGTTTGTGCGCCTGCAATGGCAAAACTCTCGATAGCGTTTTTGGGAGCACCAACAACAACCAGCTCAACGCCAGCAGTTGCAGCACCCAATCGCTGTCCACAATGGCGACTCAATTTATTGTGCACTGGGAAGATGGACACGTGTCCACTGAACAGTCCGAGAACATCGAGATGTTGAAGGCCAAATTCGTGGCTCCGCATCTGGCTGCGATTCATCACGTCGAGCCTGACCAAGTCGTCGCGGTACGTGGCCCCCTCGTGGGCCAGCGCGTGGCGGCCAGTGCCGTTGCAACCAATCTCAACACGTGGGGTCCGGATACGATTCAAGCCAGTGCGGCGTGGGCGCAAGGCAGCTCGGGCCAAGGGGTCTTGGTCGGAATTGTCGATGCTGCCGTTGATTACACTCAGCCGCAACTGGCGGGTCAGTTGGCGCCCAATCTTGCGGAGATCAATGGGAAAACTGGAATTGACGACGACGGCAACGGTTTCGTCGATGATTTCTACGGCTGGGACTTCGTGGGCAACGGCAACAATCCTTCAGCTCTTGTCAGTCCTCACAACGAGCACGGAACTCATGTCTCGGGAATTGTCGCCGCCGATGGCAGCAAAGGGCCCATCCAAGGTGTTGCTCCGCAAGCAAAAATCATCCCTGTGAACTTCATGGATGCCACGGGCTCTGGAAACTTAAGCAAGGCCATTCAAGCCCTGCAGTATGCCGCCAGCCGAGGCGCCAAGGTTATCAATGCCTCGTGGGGTGGATCGCAATGCTCGACGACTCTGCAGTCTGTGATGGCGGCACTGGCGCAACAGAATGTGACGGTGGTTGTGGCCGCTGGCAACTCGGGACTGAATCTGGACAACTCGCCCGACTACCCTGCCAGTTACAATTTTGCGACTCAGTTGAATGTCGCGTCTTCCAATCAATCTGATTTTCTCGACACGTGGTCGAATTTCAGTTTCAACGTCGTCCATTTGGCCGCACCCGGCGATACGATTTTGAGCACCGTCCCAGGTGGACAAGCTTTTATGAGCGGCACCAGTATGGCCGCGCCATTTGTGACTGGAACAGCCGCGCTTTTGCTCAGCGCAAGACCGGCAGCAACGGCTCTGGAAATTCGCCAAGCCCTTTTGGCCGGCACGGACAATTTGGGCCTGGCCACGACCTCGCGGGGACGGCTCAACGTACCGAACGCACTGAGTTCTTTGAAAGCTCTTCGACCTTGATGACGCAGCGGAGCACATGCTACGACTTTCCTTTCTCCAAAGGACGGTTGCATGCGGCATTACATTGCAGATCTCAAAAATTTTGTCGGGCAAAAAGTTGAGCTGAAGGGTTGGGTCTACCAACACCGGTCCTCCGGAAAAGTGAAGTTTCTGGAGTTGCGTGATGGCACTGGCGTCGTGACCTGCGTTTTTTTCAAAGGCGAATGTGATCCCGCAGCGCTGGACACTTTTGAACACGTGGCCCAAGAAGCTTCCGTTCGTCTGACTGGCACTGTTCGCCAACACCCCAAGCAGGCGGGTGTTTTTGAAATTGGCGCTGTGGAACTTGAAATTTTGGGCCGCGCCGACAATTACCCGATTTCTCCGAAAGAGCACGGCACAGACTTTCTGATGGAAAACCGACACCTTTGGCTGCGTTCACGCCGCCAGCATGCCATTCTGCGCGTGCGCCATGAAATCATCTCTGCAATTCGTGATTTTTTTGACGGACGCGGCTTCACGCTGACGGATGCGCCGATTTTCACGCCCAGTGCTTGTGAAGGAACCACGAACCTCTTTGAAACCAAGTACTTTGATGAAAAAATGTATCTGTCGCAAAGCGGACAGCTTTACATGGAAGCGACCGCTGCGGCTCTTGGCAAGGTCTACTGCTTTGGCCCCACTTTTCGTGCCGAGAAATCAAAAACGCGCCGACATCTGATTGAATTTTGGATGGTTGAACCCGAAGTTGCTTTCAATGATATGTACGACAACATGGATCTGGCTGAAGAGTTCGTGGAGTATATTGTGCAGCGCTGTCTGACGAACAAAGCCGAAGAGCTGCGTGTCTTGGAGCGCGATATTTCCAAACTTGCTCCGGTCAAGCGCCCATTCCCCCGCTTGCACTACCGCGAAGCTGTCGAAATGATTTTGAAAGAAAATCCGGCCTTCAAAGATGGCGATGATTTTGGTGCACCGGATGAAACGATTGTCTCCAACCGGTTTGATCGACCTGTTTTTGTGCATCACTTTCCGGCGGCCATTAAGGCTTTCTATATGAAGGAAGATCCCAAAGATTTGGGTTTTGCAATGGGCTCAGATCTGTTGGCCAGCGAAGGTTACGGCGAGATCATTGGCGGCGGTCAGCGCGAGGACAATCTGGAAACTCTTCAGCGTAAAATCAAAGAACATGATCTCCGTGAGGAAGACTTTCGCTGGTACTCGGACTTGCGCCGCTACGGCACCTTCACTCACTCAGGATTTGGTTTGGGAATTGAGCGCACAGTCACTTGGATCTGCGGTTTGCCGCATGTGCGTGAGACAATTCCATTTCCGCGACTGTACGGACGCAGCTATCCTTGATCGATTTTTTTATCTGAAATTGGCGTGAACTCACGCGGGGGGATCGATGGACACTGAAATGACAACACAGCGGCGATTGCACGACTTGGATGTGCGCAATGAGCACGCCATGCTGGGTGGTGGCAAAGCCAAGCTCGAAAAACACAAACAAGGTGGGCGACTGACGGCACGTGAGCGTGTCGACATTCTGTTGGATCCCGGAAGTTTTGTTGAAATGGATCGGTTCGTCACCCATCGCTGCAACAATTTTGGCATGGAAGACAGTAAAATTCCCGGTGACGGCGTGATCACAGGCTACGGCCGCGTCAACGGCAAACTCGTTTACTGCTTTGCTCAAGACTTCACCGTCATTGGTGGCTCGATGTCGCGAACTCAAGCGAATAAAATTTGCAAGGTGATGGACCTGGCTCTGAAAAACGGCGCACCTTTGGTGGGCTTGAACGATTCCGGCGGTGCGCGCATTCAGGAAGGTGTTGAGTCCCTGGGCGGATACGCTGATATTTTCACTCGCAATGTCACCGCCAGTGGTGTGATCCCACAGATTACAGGCATTATGGGGCCCTGTGCTGGGGGAGCGGTGTACAGCCCCAGCATCACCGACTTTGTTTTCATGGTCAAAAACTCGAGCTATATGTTTGTCACCGGCCCCGAAGTCATCAAGGCCGTCACCCACGAAGAGGTCACCAAAGAGGCCTTGGGTGGCGCCGTCACGCATTCCAGCAAATCTGGGGTTGCGCATTTTGCCTGCGAAGACGACAAGCACACTTTGCTGATGATCCGCGAGCTTTTGAGTTTTCTGCCGTCAAACAATTTGGATGATTCTCCAAATTTGCCCACAGCGGACAAGCCCGATCGCCTTTGCGAAGCCCTCAACGCCATGATCCCCGACAGTCCTAAAAAACCTTACGACATGCTGGGTTTGATCAATGAAGTGGTCGACGAGCACTATTTTTTAGAGGTTCACAAACACTATGCACAGAATATCATCGTCGGTTTTGCGCGTTTGAATGGCCGCAGTGTCGGCATCGTCGCCAATCAACCCCAATTTTTGGCAGGTTGCTTGAATATCGAGGCCAGCCGAAAAGCGGCGCGGTTTATTCGCTTCTGTGATGCCTTCAACATCCCAATCGTCACTCTCGTTGACGTGCCCGGCTTTTTGCCAGGCACCGAACAGGAGTGGAGTGGAATCATCACCCATGGCGCCAAACTCTTGTACGCCTACGCCGAAGCCACTGTCCCCAAAATCACACTTGTCACTCGCAAAGCCTACGGCGGAGCTTACATTGTCATGGGATCCAAGCTCCTGCGGTCGGACATCAATCTTGCTTTTCCCACCGCTGAAATTGCAGTGATGGGTGCGGAAGGCGCCGTCAATGTCATCTTCCGAGAGCAGATCAAGAAAGCCAAAGATCCGGTGGCGGAAAGACAGCGTTTGATTCACGACTATGAGGAAAAATTTGGCAATCCGTATCTGTCCGCCGAGCTTGGCTACACCGATGAGGTGATCGAGCCCTCGCTGACGCGCAAGCGGCTGATTGACTCTTTGGAGATGCTCAAGAACAAACGGGACAGCAATCCTCCCAAAAAACATGGAAATATTCCCCTGTGACTGCAAATTCAAAACAAACAAACAAAAAGACGTTTCAGAAAATTTTAATCGCGAATCGTGGTGAAATCTCGATTCGTATTACGCGGGCCTGTCGTGAGTTGGGAATTAAGACGGTCGCCGTGTTCTCGGACGCTGACCGCGACAGTCTTCATGTCTTTTTGGCCGATGAGGCCTACAATATCGGTCCCGCTCCTAGCAAAGAATCCTATTTGAAAATAGAGAACATCTTGGCAGTCGCGATCAAAGCCGGATGTGATGCCATTCATCCTGGTTATGGTTTTCTTTCAGAAAACACCCACTTTGCCCGAGCCTGTGCCAAAGCCGGCATCACATTCATTGGACCCACTCCGGAAAACATTGAGGCCATGGGCGACAAGCTTTCCGCCAAGGCCCTGATGAAAAAAGCCAAGGTGCCAACGGTTCCGGGCAGCGATGGTCCCGTTGATTCAGTCGAAGACGCTGTCAAAGTTGCCAAATCAGTCGGACTGCCAATTATCATCAAGGCCTCGGCTGGTGGCGGTGGCAAAGGAATGCGCGTCGTTCGCACAGAGGCCGAAATCGAAAGCGCATTTCGCGCTTGCCAAAGTGAAGGGATGAACTACTTCGCCGATAAGACCGTTTATATCGAACGCTTTATCAATGACCCCAAACACATCGAAATCCAGGTGTTTGGTGACACTCACGGAAACGTTGTACATCTCTTTGAGCGCGAATGTTCCGTTCAGCGTCGTCATCAAAAATTGATTGAAGAGGCTCCCAGCCCCTCCGTACCACCCGAGGTCCGAACACGGATGGGTGAATCGGCAGTTCGAGCCGCCAAACAAATCAGCTATGTCGGCGCCGGCACAATCGAATTTATTTTTGACAACAGCACCAAAGAGTTTTTTTTCATGGAGATGAACACCCGTCTTCAGGTCGAACATCCGGTGACCGAGCTCACGACCAGTACGGATTTGGTGAAAGAGCAGATCAACGTCGCCCTTGGCAATCCGCTTTCATTTCGCCAGTCGGATCTGGTGCAAAAGGGGCACGCGATTGAGGTGCGTGTCTGTGCCGAGGATCCCGAGACCTACAAACCAAGTCCTGGTCTGATCCGGGCCTGCCGCCACCCGCAAGGGCCCTTTGTTCGCGTCGACTCTTATGCGTACCCGGGTTACGAAGTTCCGATTTACTATGACCCCATGATCGCCAAAGTGATCACCTGGGGAGAAACTCGAACCGAGGCGATCGAGCGGATGCAGCGAGCGTTGACAGAGTTTATTCTGTCCGGAATTAAATCGAATATAGTTTTGCACAAATCGATTCTGCGCCATCCGATGTTTCTGGATGGCTCCTACACGACCCAGTTTCTGGAAAAGAATTTTGAAATGATAGAGCCCGACCTCTTCAAAGAAGTGGACGATCCGGTTTTCTTAATTGCTGCCGCGATTACCGCTTTCAATGACCGCAAATCGAAAGATGTGCGCCAATTGAACATGGTTTCAAACTGGAAAAAACTTGGTCGCAAAATGATGCTGAGGACTTAACTATGTACTTTGAAGCCGATCTCAATGGCGCACACTACAAAGTCGACGTGATCGAAGGCCTGCACAACTGGAAGATCTCGATCCAAAAGCAGGGTGAGACCTGGACTCATTACGACATCTCAAAGTCAGATTATCGTCGAACTGAGTCTTACTTCAGCTTTTTGTTCAAGGGCGTCAGCTACATGATGGATGTCGTTGGAAAAGACACCCAGTACACTGTTTTCACGCGAAATTCATTTCGCAACGTCAAAATTTTCAATGACGAGATGCTTTTGCATGAATCTTTGAAACGTGGCGGCGGCTTGGGTGGCGATCTGCAGCTGAAGGCGGGAATGCCTGGTAAAATCATCGAAATTTTTCCGAAGGTCGGCGACATCGTCAAGGCCAACAAGCCGCTTTTGATCATGGAAGCAATGAAGATGGAAAACGAGATGCGAGCCGCAACCGACGTCAAAATCAAAGACATTTTGGTCAAGCAGGGCGACAGCGTGGAATCGGGTGCGCTGCTGATCCAATTCGAAAAACCTTAATTTGTTTGGATGTTTCGAGTTTGGCCTTTTTAAATTGAAAAGGCTGGCTCCGAGTCAGTCCGTTTGCGCCTGTGCAAGTGCTTTTCTTTCGAAAAATCCGACGAGGAGCACAGAAACTTCGTAGAGAAACAACATCGGCCCCAGCATCATGGCCATGCTCAACAGGTCGGGCGGTGTGATGACCGCACTGATAACAGCCAAAGCCAGGACTGCGTATCGGCGCTTTTCCCGTAGCATCTTCTGAGTGACGACCCCGGCCATGCCCAGCAGAACTAAAATCAATGGCAACTCAAAGGCTGCACCGAAAGCCAGTGTCGTGGTCATAAAAAATGACATGTAATCACCAATTGTAATCATGGGCTTGTCAGCCGTTCCGGCGAAGGTCATCAGAAACTGAAATGCCATTGGAAAAATAACGTAATAGGCGAAAGCCGAGCCGACCAAAAAGAGCAGCGAGCCGGACAAAATAAATCCCAAGGCATAATTTTTTTCACGGCGATAAAGGCCCGGCGCTACAAATTTCCACACCTGCCAGAGCCACACAGGACATGTGAGTATCAAGCCCGCCAAAAGTGAAAGCTTGATGTGGGCCAGAAATTTATCCATTGGCGCTGTGAAGACGAGTCCGCCTTGGGGAAGGTACGGAAGAATCGGTTGGCGAATAAAATCGAAAAGTTTTTCACTAAAAGCCCAACAGGCACCCGTGCCCGCCAAAATAATCCACAAGCAGTTGACCACACGAACACGAAGCTCTGCCAAATGCTCAACTAAACTTTGATTGGTCTCATCATTTTCAAACATCGTGAGGACCTGTTGGTTTCACAGTGGGCGGTGCTTCCGCCCTGGGAGACTCCGCTGCGGCCGGCGGCGAAGCCGCGGGAGGCTGCAGCGGATGAATGTCTGGAGGTTCACGAAATTGCTTGGTCAAGGACTCACTGGCCCGACGCATTTCGTTCAAGAAGCGTCCAATCTGACGAGCCAAAACAGGGACCTGCTGCGGACCAACCACGACAAGAGCCAAAACCAGCAAAAAAAGAATTTCACCGAAACTGAACATCAGCTCGCAAGATAGTCGAGGGCCAATCCGGGGTCAATCCTGCTTCGTGAGTTTGATCTGGTCAGCGGGAATAGTGACCACTCCGATTTCAGCAAGCTTTTCGCGAGCCAGTGGCGAACCCGTCCGCAGATAACGGTCGTACAGCCGAAGAATGTTTTGATCGCTTTGCACCATGGAGCGCTGACTGATGTAAGTGAGGACATCGACAAAATCTAAAAACTGCCGTGAAAAGGTCTTGTACACCTGGGCCAACGTGTCCTCGTGAACACAGCTTGCGAGGCCCGCGTAAGCAGCTCCGCCCATTTCCGCATAATAGTCGATGTCGACAATTTTTCTTTCCAGCGAGTCGCCAAAAAATCCAGAAATATAAAGGGTTCGATCGCCAAGTTTTTTGAGCAAGCCCTGTTTTTCGGCCAGCGGTGACTGATTGGCGCGAAGGTACATCTCGGCCAAGGTTTCGTCCTCTTTGCGTCCTGTCGTCTGGTTCACATCTTGTTCAAAAAGGTTTCGTGCATCAAGATAATGAACCAAGACACTCACGAGGTAATTCTTAATCGATGGCCCGACTTGCACATTGCGCTTGGCAATGGCTTCATCGACAACTTCTTTGAAAAAATCCTGACCCGAGGTTATCAGCATACTCACCCGTCTTATCGGCTTTCGCCTGAGACTAGTTTACCGAAACCTGTTTCATTTTGAGTCTGTTATTAAAAATTCTGGACCACAAGGCAGGCGATCCCAAGAGAATCTAATGCCTACCAGAAGCCCCCCTTTTTTGAGGGGCTCGCGGAAGCCGTTTAAGACAGCGGATTCTTCGGGCCCACCAAGCTGATCACGGCTGGCTGGCTGAAAAGGCGCTGACTCATTTTCAGGATTTGCTCCGGCGTGACGGCAAAATAGTACTCAGCTGAAGTGAAGGCTTCATTGTAGTCGATACCATAAATGTCGTTGTACAAAATGGAAGCTCCGATTGCGCTTGTTCTTTGCAAATCGATATCATGTCGACCTATCAAATAGCGTTGGGCGCGCTCAAGCTCCAGCGCAGAAACTTTTTCCTCTGTGAGTCGTTGGAATTCATGGCGCAACATCTTTAGGGCCTTTTCCACTTTTTCAGGCGAGCACCCGATATAAGCTCCAAAGTACCCTGTTTCAACACCCTCCATCCGCATGGGCGAAACGGAATACGCCAAGGAATTTTTATCACGCAACTCGAGAAAAAGTCGCCCGCCTTGCCCCGCCAAAATGCTTTGGATGATTTGCAGAGCATATCGTTCGGTGGCTCCCAACTGGGGTCCACGAAAGCCGATCATCAAATGACTTTGTTCTTTTTGACTGGCCGAAAAAACAATGTCGTCTTTTTGCAAAGGGGAAATGGGCAACGCTGCCAAAAGTTTTTTTCCTTTGGGAAGGCTTTGCAATCGATCTTGAATTTCAGCTTGCCAAGCGCTGACATCAAAATTCCCGCAGATTGCCACTGTGGTGTTGTGACTGGTCAGTTGCTGGCGCCACAAATCCAAAAGCATCTCGGGTCCGACGTGTGACAGGCTTTCGGGGGTGCCCATCATGTCATCCGCATAGGGGTGACCTGAAAACATTCTTTGCATAAATTGCCGACCGCAGGTTTGCGCCGGATTGTCTGCTCGGGTCCGTATCTGTTCCAACTGCACCAATTTTTCGCGCTCCACGGCCGCAAAGGGAAACTGTGGATTCATCAGGACGTCCAGAAAAAGATCCAATCCCTGATTCTGAAATGCCGTGAGAACATCAAGCCCCAGCCCAACTGAATTCCGACCTGCCACTGGCGAAAGTCCTGCCGCAATGGCTTCAGACTCCTCGGCAATCGCTTGCTCATTGCGTTGTTTCGTTCCGCACGTCAAAGTTCGTGACAGCAATTCAACGGATCCTCCCGCAAAGCCCAAGCGTTGCCCACCCAGCATCGCCACCTTGGCTGAAATCACATGGGTGTCTTGATGTGGCCGCAGTAAAAAGGTCAGGCCATTCGGCAAAACGATTTTTCGTGTTTCGGTTGTCGTCACTTTCGCTTTCCCAAAGGTCATCGGCGTGTGGCGAACGGCCTTCTTGGCCTCTGCGGGAATTTTCAAGGTCCGGGCCTCTGCGCGAACGATTTTTGTCCAATCTTTAACAAAGGCTTTGGCCAGATCTGCTGGGCGCCTCGTGTGGTCATTGGTGGCGATTGACAGGCACAGCGTCTCGGGCTTCAGATACTGGCGAGCGACTCGCAGGAGATCCGCCGGCTTGAGTGACCTGACGGCCCGCAAGTACTTTTCATTGGCCGCTTGATCACGGTAGTAAAACTCCAAAGAGCC
>Ga0209067_10000260_pt1 | contig 36196 bp, 19 predicted proteins | sample ColStrG_CSR_2013_FD_187199 | JGI IMG/M metagenome (GOLD analysis project Ga0209067, IMG submission 187199) | Freshwater sediment microbial communities in response to fracking from Pennsylvania, USA - Cold Stream Run_MetaG_CSR_2013 (SPAdes)... | ecosystem: Environmental > Aquatic > Freshwater >... | reverse complement strand
CCCCGCGGGGTTTGGGGCAGCGCCCCAAAATGCTACCGCACAAAAGAATCCGCCAACCCTCAGATCCCCACAAAACTGACGTCCATTACAGATTCCTGCTCACAGCCTTTACGGTGAATTCCGCCACAAACCAGGCTCCTACAGTCAGCGCCGGGCCCAATCAGACGATCAATTTGCCGAATGTGGCTGCACTCAACGGTACGTTCAGCGATGACGGCTTGCCCGCCGGAGCAACGCTCACCGCGGCCTGGAGCGGGGTTTCCGGACCGAACATCCAAGGAAGTCATGCTTGGATAACACTCGCGCCAAGTGGAACACAGCCTACCCCTCGGGTGGCGCCCGTGCTTGAATACAGTCCAGCGGCTACCCGATTGATCCTGTTTGGTGGCTATGATATTGGGCAGTCAACTCCGCCAAATGATCTCTGGATTCTGACGGGGGCCGCCTGTTCCGGAGCACAAGCCTGGCAGCAATTGTTTCCGCAGGGTACAAGCCCGGCCATCCTGGGAGAATTCAGTGGATTCACTCATGCATATGACCCAGCTTCGAACCGCATGATCCTGTTTGGCGGCGTCACGGTGAACAGTGGGACGGCATTCAACAACGTCTGGGTCCTGGCAGGCGCAGACGGGACTGGGGGAACGCCATTATGGGTTCAACTTTCCCCGGCGAACCCGCCTCCGGCTAGACAGATCGCCCAAGGCGGGTATGATCCCACAACCAATCGGCTCATAGTCTTCGGTGGACAAGGTGCCGGAGCGCCTTCCAGTCTTTTCTTTAACGATGTCTGGGTGCTAACTAATGCCAATGGCGCTGGCGCTGCCCCTCCAGCGTGGATACAGCTGTCTCCGACCGGCACACCTCCACTGCCTCGCTCTCATCACGTAGCCGCGTACGATTCAAATCAAAATGTCCTTATAGTTTATGGTGGACAATCAGGGAACAGCCCATCCCAGTACTTAAGCGACACCTGGATTCTGACAAACGCAAACGGCATTGGTGGTACGCCGACCTGGACCCAACTGGCTACCACCGGCCAGCCACTGCAAGTAATCGACATGGGTGCCGCGTACGACTCGGCGACGCACCGGCTTATGGTGTTTGGTGGATTCACCAACCAGACGGTGGAAACCAATGCAACGTTCGTCCTTACCAACGCCACTGGCGGCTCGGCGACCTGGCAGCAGCTAACATCATCCACGCCACTTCCAAACGTCCGCAACGAAATGGGTATCGCCTACGATCAAGCCGACAATCAAGTGTTCATGTTTGGCGGGATACAGCATGCCTCCTCCCCTGCGACGACGCTTAACGACACATGGGTGCTAACGAATGCAAATGATGCCGATTCGACTGGACGCGTATCGTTCAACAACCCAAACTTCAATGTGCCTGACGTAGCAGCGGCGATCAATCCAGCAGCGACGAGCGCCTGTTTCAGCGCTCCCGGTAGCTATCTACTGCGCCTGACAGCGAATGATTCCCAGCTAACCAGTACCTCAGATACTACGGTGACGGTCAACCTGCCTGCCCAAGCGCCAGCACTGCTTTCCGTCAATCCCACTTCGGGTCAGCAGGGCCAGCAGAACCTTTCCATATCAATCACGGGCCAAGGCACCCACTTCGTCCAAGGGACGACCACGGCCAACTTCGGCACCGGGGTTACCGTCGCGTCGCTGGCGGTCGGCAGTCCAACCACAGCTACTGCGGTAATCAATATTGATCCGGCGGCTGGAGTGGGCTTGAATACGGTGATCGTGACGACCGGTACCGAAGTTGCGTCCTTGCCGAATGCCTTCAGCATAACCGCAGTCCCTTCGACCATCACAACAGTCTCCCCCAACTCCGGCCAGCAGGGCCAAGGCGGTCCCGTTGGAATCGTCGGACTGAACACCCATTTCGTTCAAGGCACGACACAGGTCAGTTTCGGGCCGGGCATCGCGGTGAGCAATATTAACGTGACGTGCCCGACGTGTCTGACCGCGCAGGTTCAAATCTCCGCGACGGCCGCCCCTGGGCCGGTCACGGTCACGGTTACCACCGGCCAGGAGGTCGTCACTCTGGCTGGCGGATTCACCGTGCTGCCCGGCACGCCTATTCTCACTTCGATGGTCCCGGCAGGCGGCAACCAAGGGCAGACGGTCACATCAACCATCACAGGCCAGTACACGCATTGGGTTCAAGGGACGACACAGGTTGACTTGGGCGCCGGCGTCACCGTTACCAGCGTCACCGTATCGACCCCGACAAGCCTGAGTGTGCAATTGTCCATCGACCCGGCAGCCGCGGTCGGCACCCGAGCCCTCACCGTCACAACTGGAACCGAGGTCGTATCGGCCTCCAACGTGTTCACGGTGCAAGCCGCCACGCCGATTCTCTACACATTGACTCCCGGCGGCGGGTCACAGGGCCAACAGAATCTTTCGGTCGCAATTACCGGTCTCGCGACGCATTTTGTTCAGGGAACGAGCGTTGCCAGTTTCGGCGCGGGCGTTACGGTGACGTCCCTTACTGTCGCGAGCGCCACTAGCGCCACCGCGGTGGTCAATATCGATCCTGCTGCCGTGCCCGGCACGCGAACCGTAACGGTGACCACGGGTAACGAGACGGCGGCGTTTACGAATGGCTTCACCGTTACCCAGAGCCCGCCGATCGTCTATGCGCTTAACCCCGGCGGCTCGTCGCAGGGCGCCACGAATCTTCAGGTTCAGATTATCGGTCTCAACACCCACTTCGTTCAGGGAACGAGCGTGGCCACCTTCGGCGCCGGAATCACCGTGACCTCACTCGCCGTCGCCAACGCCACCACGGCGACGGCCACGATCAACATCGACGTCGCGGCAACGATCGGGCCCAGAACCGTTACGGTCACAACCGGCACGGAAGTGGCGAGTTTCGTCAACGGATTTTCGGTGGTTGCCGGCGTACCGGGGATTACGCAAATCAACCCCGGCAGCGGCGCGCAAGGCGCTCAGAACCTCTCAGTGGCTGTGACCGCGCAGTTCACGCATTTCGTTCAGGGCACGACGACGGTGACATTGGGCGCGGGCATTACGGTCCTCAGCGTCACGGTAATCGATTCCACGCATCTGTCCTTTGTGATGTCGATCGCCGCCAGTGCATCCACGGGGAGCCGCACCCTTACCATCACGACCGGAACCGAAGTGGTTTCGGCGCCATTTGTGATCGGACCCGGCCTACCGGCGATTCTTTCGGTCGCTCCCACGAGCGCAACCCAGGGCCAGCAGAACGTCAATGTCGCGATTACCGGACAGTACACCAACTTCGTCCAGGGCACCTCGACCGTGAGTTTTGGTGGCGCGGGCGTCACCGTGAACAGCGTGACGGTCGCCAACCCGACCAGCCTGACGGCGAATATCTCGCTCTCGCTTGCCGCCACGGCGGGTACCCGCACCGTCTCGGTCACCACGGGTACCGAAGTCGCGGTTCTCGCCAATGCGTTCACTGTCCTGGCGGCTGTAAATCAGGCTCCGGTCATCACCATCGCGCCGACCTGGGCGGTGACGCTGCCGAACCCACTGACGCTCACTTACACGGTGACCGACGATGGTCTGCCGTTGGGCGGCGCTTTGAAGGTGAGCTGGAGTACGGTCAGCGGCCCGGGAACGGTCGGGTTCAGCAACCAGACAACCACGTCGATCACGGCCGCGTTCAGCCAGGCGGGCACTTACGTTTTGCAGATCTCGGCCACCGATACCCTGCTCACCACCACCCAGAACGTAACCGTAACTGTCTCTGGCTCAAATCCGCCGCCGCCCACCGTTACGATTACCAGCCCCACCGAAGGAATGGAAGTCACGGCGCCTACCAATGTTGTGGGAAGCGTGGCCAGCACGGCGCTATCGTCCTGGACCCTGGAAATGCGGATGCAGGACGAGTCCGTCTTCCGTCCGCTCGCCACGGGCACGGCACCGGTGACTAACGGCACACTGGGCGTCTTCGATCCGACGCTGCTGCTCAATGGCATCGCGCTGATCCAGTTGCGGGCCACCGACACGGCGGGACAGACCTCCATTGCGGGCCCGGTCAGCGTCGTGGTGACGCGGAACCTGAAGATCGGCAACTTCACGGTGTCCTTTAACGACCTGAGCGTGCCCGTAGCCGGCCTGCCGATTCAGGTCGTGCGGACGTACGACAGCCGCAACAAACTCCTCGGGGATTTCGGCGTGGGCTGGACGCTGGATCTGAAGACGGTCCAACTCAGCACAAATGGCGCACTGGGCGACAATTGGACCGAGACGTCGACGGGCGGAGCCTTCCCGACCTACTGCGTCCAGGCCGTCAAGGCCCACGTCGTAACCGTGAGCTTCAACGACGGCACAACATACGAGTTTCAACCCATTCTGAACGGACAAAATCCTCTATGCCAGCCGCTCAATCCCATCCAAGATCAGTACGTCGCGATGACTTTCACCCCCACGGGAATCACTCCGCCGAACGCTACGCTGACGGTCCTCGGTGGCACTCAGCCGTATGTCTCAGGAAGCGTGCCTGGTCCGGTAGCGCTGCTGGAGCCGGACCTCATCACGACGTTCGATCCCGATCAATACCTGTTGACGCTTCCCGACGGCCGCGTCCTGCAACTCAGCCGCGCGTCCGGTCTGCAGATCATGACCGACCCGAACGGCAACAAGCTCACCGTCACGAGTAGCGGCATTACCCACTCGAGCGGCAAGAGCGTCAGCTTCCAGCGCGACCTCTCCGGCCGAATCACCCAGATTACGGACCCGGCCGGTAATCCGACGGCCTATACGTACGACTTGAATGGCAATCTGGCCAGCGTGACGGACCGCGGCAACAACGCGACCACCTTCACCTACGACGGGAACCACGGACTGCTGACCATTCTGGACCCGCGCGGCATCCAGCCAATCAAAAACGTCTACGACAACAGCGGGCGCCTGATCCAGCACATCGATGCCTTCGGTAACACCATCAATTACACGCACAATCTCAACACCCGCCAGGAAATCGTGACAGACCGGCTCGGAAACGTCACCGTGAACGAGTACGACACGGACGGCAACATCGTCAAGGTGACCGATGCGGCCGGCGGCATAACGACTCGCACGTACGACAGCCGGGGCAACGTGCTCACCGAAACAAACCCGCTGACCAAGACGAGAACCTACACCTACGACCCACAGAACAACAGGCTTACCGAGATTGATCCACTCGGAAAGATGACAACCTACACGTATAACGCCCGTAATCAGGTCCTGACCGTTGCTGATCCCCTAGGCCATACGACTACCAACACCTACGATGCGAACGGCAATCTGACCTCCACGAAGGATGCGGGCAATCAGACGACCACCTATGTCTACAATGCACTCGGCCTGCGGACGTCGATGACTGACCCTCTCGGGGGAACCACGCAATACCAGTACGACACCAGCGGAAATCTCACCCAGCAGACCGATGCGCTCGGGCATATCACTACCTATACGTACGATGCCAACGGGAACAAGCTCAGCGAAACACGGAGCCGAACCACGGCTTCCGGGCCTGAAACGCTGGTCACGAGCTACCAGTACGACACGCTGAACCGGCTCGTGAAGACAACGTATCCGGATGGCGCGACCACTCAGGTCGCCTACAACAACATTGGCAAACAGAGCGTCACGACGGACCAACTCGGCCGCCAGACCAGCTATCAGTACGATCTGATGGGCCGGCTGACGCAGACGATGTTCCCCGATGGAACCAGCGAGTCCTCGACGTACGACGCCGAAGGCGACCGGTTGACCAGCGTGGACCGCAGCGTGCGGACCACTGCCTACTTGTACGATGCCTTGAAGCGACTCACGAAGACCACATTCGCGGATGGCGCGGCGACCGGCACCATTTATGATGCGGCCGGGCAGGTCTCGCAGGTCAACGATCCACGCGGCAACGCGACCAAGTACGTTTACGACGACGTGGGGCGGCGGACCCAGGTGATCGACGCGTTGACCCACAGCACGGCCTTCGTTTACGACGCCGCGGGCAACCAGACGTCGATGACCGACGCCAACGGCCACCAAACCCAGTACCAATACGACTTGCTCAACCGGCGCACGAAGGTGACTTATGCCGACAACACGTTCGACACCACCGCTTATGATGCCCTGGGACGCACGACTGGGAAGACCGACCAGGCGGGCACGACGACCCAATTCCAATACGATGCTCTGGGCCGCTTGACGCAGGTCACCGATGCCGCCAGCCAGATCACGAGCTACGCCTACGACGAGGTCGGCAACCGCATTTCGCAGACCGACGCCAAGGCGCATACCACTACGTTTGCGTACGACAAGGTGGGCCGGCGGACGAAGAGGACCCTGCCGCTGGGAATGTCGGAGACCTTCACCTACAGCGGCGCCGGGAACCTGGCGAGCAAGACCGACTTCAACGGCAAGTCGACCACCTACACGTACGATTCGGTCAACCGGCTGCTGACCAAGGTGCCGGATGCGAGCCTCGGCGAACCCACGGTCACGTTCACCTACACTGCATCCGGCCAGCGGGCGAGCATGGGGGATGCGAGCGGGCCGACCACGTACACCTACGACCTCCGCGACCGGCTGCTGACGAAGGCGACGCCGCAAGGGACCTTGACCTACACCTGGGACGTCGCGGGCAACCTGCTGACGATCCGCTCCTCCAACACCGGGGGAACTTCCGTCAACTACGCCTACGACGCGCTCAACCGGCTTTCGACCACCACGGATAACCGGCTTGCCTCGGGTGTGACCACGTACACGTACGATGCCGCGGGCAACCTGTCGAACTACCTGTACCCAAACGGCGTCCAGCACAGCTACACGTACAACAGCCTCAACCGGCTGACGAACCTGGCAGTCGGCCAGGGCGCCACTGCGTTGGCCAGCTATGCCTACACGCTGGGGCCGAGCGGGAACCGCACCGCCGTAGCCGAACTGGGCGGCCGGCAAGTGAACTACACCTACGACGCGCTGTATCGCCTGACCGGGGAGACCATCGCCGGTGGCGCGGTCAACGGCGCCATCGGCTACACCTACGATGCGGTGGGCAATCGGCTCACGCGCACCTCGACCGTTGCACCTGTTCCAGCGGCGACGTATGCGTACGACAACAACGACCGCCTGACCACCGACACCTACGACAGCAACGGCAACACGATCGCGTCCGGCACGAACACGTACGCGTACGACTTCGAGAACCACCTGAAGTCCATGAACGGCGCCGCCGTGACCATCACTTCCGATGGAGACGGGAACCGGGTGGTGAAAACGGCGGGCGGAACCACGACAAGGTACCTGGTGGATGACCGCAACCTGACTGGGTACGCACAGGTGCTGGAGGAGGTCGCGGGAGGAACTGCTCAACGAGTCTATACCTACGGCCTCAACCGCATCAGCCAGAGCCAAGCTAGCGGCACCAGCTTCTACGGGTATGACGGACAGGGCAGCGTTCGAGTGTTAACGGATTCTAGCCGGGCGGTCACCGATCGCTACGACTATGATGCTTTTGGGACACTGATCGACAGCAGTGGGGTAACGGCGAACGCTTACTTGTATGCGGGCGAGCCACGTGACGAGGACTTGTCGCTATATTATTTGCGCGAGCGGTGGCTTGCTGAGCAGGAGGGCAGATTCGTTTCCAGTGATCCGCTGGAACATAGCGTAGTTATTTCAGAATCAATTAACAGATACACATATGCGTTCAATCGTCCGACGGATCTCAACGATCCCAGCGGGCTCTGGCCCAGCGCTCCTTGGCATAACATACATGCACAACTTCTGCAAAGTGCATTCCAATCCACACTGCCAGCTGAAGACATAAATGTTCTCGTGGCTGTCAGCAACGATCAAGACAATCCGATCCACGGCGGCCAAGATACATCGCGCTCTTTTGAGCACGCAATGAGCGCCGGCCACTTTGCGGCTGGTGCTTGCGAGGTCCAGCAAGGGGCTATAGCAGCGGAGGCTCTCTACAACCAGTTCTTACACTCAAACCTTGAGCAAGCTCAACTCTACGAGGCGATCGGGACTCAAGCGACCCATGAGACGGCCTTACGATTCCTAGGGAAGAATCTACACGCGATTGCCGACAGCACTTCCCCGTCGCACCAAGGCTTTCAGCCGTGGTGTGGTCTTGGACATCTTGGATTGTTTTACGAACACGAGCAAAAGGAATGGTTCATATCTGCAGGCGACTTTGTTGAGACGGTGGACAAGCTTCGCCACTACTACATGGAGGCTATCCACCAGCAAATCACCTTGCGAACCCTTATCCTGACGGCCTCAGTCCGCTCCCTCCAGGAACAGATCGCATGGAATGAGCTGCTGCCAGTCCAGGTTAGCCTAGCCCTTTCATTGGCGGCACTAGGACTACCCATAGGAGCAGGCTTTTAGGTTAGCGCGGCGCCTAAAACGGCGCGGGCGCGCCGGCAGTAGGGTCACACGTCAACCCTGCTAGGGTTGGTGAACTCGAAGGAAAAGGGGACAGACGCATTTGGCGGCGGATATACGACGGTCCCACGTGAAAACGGACCTCAGAGCCGCCGGTACAGCCCTTATGGACGCAGCCCAGAAGAGAGTTCAACGGAGCCGTTGCATGGCCGTTCGCTGGGGACCAAAGCTCCAGCGAGGCGGAGCACCCGTTGCGGGCAATCTGCGCAGTGTGAGAAGTCGGCGGCCCGGCGAAGACAGACGTTGAGCGAGTGGTGCCGCCAGGCGCTGCTCGATGGCTGGTCCCGCTCCAAAACCGGAGGCCGAGGTGATCCTCCGTGTGATCCTCGCCCTCCGCACCGCCGCCCCATGACAGCGTTGCGCCACGATCTTGTCGCGCTGGATTCTCCGTTTCTAATTCAGACGTCGGTATCTGAAGTTCCCCAAGAGGAACCCTGCTACGAACCGGATTTGGAGAAACAGGTTTCGGGCCAATACCATGGGCTACCAACCGTTTCGATTCCCGTCGAGACGGACTGGCTGTGGGTTTCAGTTGTCAAAGACCAGACAGCATCTCCAAGCATACTCGAATCGGGATTAGGCGATCGCTCTCAGTGCACGTTCGAGTTGTCCGGCTCGCATACGCTTACGTTGCCGCTCACCTCAGGCGGACACCGGCCCAGTCCTACAGCACTTACTCGACTTTTCGCCATAGAGGTTTGGGCCACCGAAATGGTGGGGAAGGCTTCCGCTGTCCGTATGGCACGTATTGCGGCTCGGGTGCTGGTTTCGTATCAATGATCGAAGCTGGGCTCTCTTTCAACGGATCAACCCGGTCTGCTTGCTGTAATGCCCAGACCAGCCAATCCCCGAATGCCGTTCCGGGATCGATTGAGGCGCCTTCTGCGGTGGCCGCTTCGGTGGCGACGGCAACCAGATGACGAATCCTCTCCGCCTGTTCCAGATTGGCGGCCGCCCGGTACAGAGCTCTCACTCTTTGCTCTTCGCGGTGGATCAATTCTGCCCGGTGTGCGCGTTCCTCTGCGGCCCTTTGTGCCGCTGCGGCTTCGACGGCCCGTTTTTCGTCCACCGCCTTGCCCGCTAGTGCTGTCCGCAAGAACGCAGCCACGATCTCTGGCAGCAGGTCTTCAAGCGTTCGCGTCTTCCCGTCGTTCCAACTCTTCGGTAGGGCGTTCCACGGCTTCCAGATCTGAAGGCCTAGCCGACCGGACGGCTTATGCTCGTGTGGCGTTCCCGCGTATGTGAGAACCCGCTGAAGAACGCCGCCCTTCGGAGGTGATGCGAGTGGTATGCTGTCAATCTTCTCCACGATTGTGAAGCCGATCTCCTGGTTGTGGAGCGTCGCAGTGGTCTTCTCCTTGTGGCCTTTCTTCACAGCGACCTTGAACCCTTCCTCTTCCAACGCGGTGATGAGGCCGGCCGCAAGCCGCAGCGCGCGTGGCAATGCGGTTTTCGACACGGAAATCTCCAAGCACGCCTCGTCGGTCCACAAGAGTTCGTGGCCGTCCCTGTTCGATCGCCCGAGAATCTCACGCGCCTGGACGATCAATGGATGCGACATGCTCCCGCGCTTTAGGATCGACGGTGCGTCGCGCTCGGTGACTTTGACAACCTGCGAGCGTTCATCCGGAGTAGTGTACTCCTCAATCTTTGGCGGCTCGGGCTTTGGAGTCGGTTTGTACAACCTGACTGGTTCCTTCAATGCGGGAAGCGGGAGCTTCTGAACTGTCTGGCCCGCCTCTTTCTTTGCCCAGTAACCCCGACCGGGGACGGGAATGACGAGCTTGCGGCAGACCTTCCCTAAGCCGACATCGGAGATGCCGTACTTCTTCGCCAGCTTTGCCATCGGTGTTGCCCAGACCTCTTCGTACAGCGAATTCCTGTCCCAGAACTCGTAGTTCATCATGCCTCCCTCACAGCTTCATTCCGATGGTCGAGAGATGCCCGCGTATCCGTGGCGTGTCCAGCAACTCCTCCAAGAGTTCTTCGGGTGCGGCTTTGTACTTCGCGAACAGTTTCACGAGTGCGACCGTCACGGCCGGCTCGCATTTGCAGAGCATCTGCCGGACGGACTTCATTCCACCGTCCGGATCACTCGGTCGCCACTGGGCGCCTGCTTCCAGCAGCCTTTCGATTCGAGCAAAACCTCCCGCCAGCGCGTACTTAGACGCAAGTTGCTTCGAAATGAATGTGTTGCGGTCTTCCCACGGGAGATGCCATAGGCAGCGATCCAGCGCGGATGAGCCGCCATTCGGCTTGTCATTCGGCTGCGCCCCTAGATGCAGCAGGTAGTCGATCAGTTCTTTCGACTCCGAAAGCGCAGCGGCCTGAAGCAAATCGGAGAGGTTGTCGAGACGCGGGTCCGGCTTGAGCTTCTTCAAGGCGTCGAGGCTTCCCTTGCTGCATGCTTCCCGCAGTGCCGTCGTATGGCAGTCAGGGTCATCGGCGTACCGGTCATCGAGATCCGGCCCGATACGGCGCGGATTCGCTCCGGCCCACATCATGAGGCTGATCCACTTCAGGTCGCCTTGGCCCGCAAAATGCCGCAGCGCACGGTCAGCTTGGGCCTGCAGCGACTCCGCGAGTTCAGGGTGAGCCTTCTTGTAATCCACGAAGGGCCGGAGCGCACGCTGGACTTTGTTATGGAACGCGATCAGGAAAGGGTTGCCGGTGACGGGATCGGCGCCACGGTCGAGGAAGAACTGCATCACTTGGCGGTCCCAAGTGAGCAGCACATCCCCGAGTGGGACGGCCTGAATCCGTGCGCCGTTCTCGACCAGCATCTCGATCATGTCGAGACGTCTACTTTCGACGGCCTCCCGGAGGGCTCGGTCCTTCTGCTCCTGCCGAGACTCGTTTCGGGCCAGCAGTTCAACGAGGCTGTGGAAGCCGGTGTCGATGGCTGTCAGAAGGGGCGTTCTCTTGATCGATGGGTGGGTGACGATCGATTTTCCAGCAGTGATCCATCGATCGACATCGTAGAGCCGACCACTGCGGCAAAACGCAAGAAAAGTCTTCGACTCGTCGATAGTGAGCGTGGATGCCATGTTGAGCCATCCGACACCATAACGCATCGCGGAACGGGTGTCGTCAGCTCGATCGGTGGCGCCTCTCTATGATTTGGAGAATCGGGTTTCGAGGCAACTTTAGAGCGACTCTCAGCATGGAATTCCACCGCGACAAGAACGAGCAGCGAGCCCAAACTCACTGGATAGAAATCTCGGATACTGTGTATAATGTCCGTAGGTTCTATCCAATGCCGATTGCTGACGCCGGTCTCGTCAAGGCACGCCATGTGTTCACCAAACACAAAGGCATGCTCCGCACCAGCGACGCGATTCGTCTGGGCGTTCACCCTCGGACGCTATACACTCTTCGCGACCGCGGTGAGCTCGAACAAGTGGGCCGTGGCATCTACAGGCTCTCGACCGCCCCGCCGCTCACCAGCCCTGACCTGGTCTCCGTCGCGATCCGGATACCACGCGCCGTCATCTGCCTGATCTCGGCGCTTGCACATCACGGCCTCACGACGCAGATCCCACATGCGGTGGATGTGGCGATGCCCAGCCACGCGCAAATCCCCAAACTCGATGGTATTCCGCTACGGGTATTCTGGTACTCCGATCCGTCCTTCAGCTCTGGCATCGACGTCATCTCGATCGACCAAGTTCCAGTGAGAGTGTATTCGTCGGAGAAGACGATCGCGGACTGCTTCAAGTACCGAAACAAGATCGGCCTCGACGTCGCCATCGAAGCCCTGCGAGCTTACCGTGAACGGACGCGGAAGCCGGACTACCAGGCTCTATCCAAGTTTGCGAAGGTAGACCGCGTGGAAAAGGTGATGCGTCCGTACCTGGAGGCGGTTCTGTGAGTGGCCGCGATCTGGGCGCCTCCGTCCGCCAACGACTGCTGAACCAAGCCCGCTCGCAAGGCCGGCCCTTCCAGGAACTGCTGCAGTACTTCGCCATGGAGCGTTTCCTCTACCGCCTGGCGAAGTCACCATTCGCGGATCGGTTCATTCTGAAGGGAGCCCTCCTGCTGACGGCTTGGAGGGCACCTGTCGCCCGGCCAACGATGGACATCGATCTGGCCGGCAAGACGAACAACGAATTGGAGCACATTCGGTCCCTGGTCGGCGAGGTTTGCGATACCGCCACTGAACCTGACGGCATTGAGTTTGCGGCCAGCTCGATCGAAGTTCAGCGCATAAAGGAAGACGCGGAGTACGAAGGGGTGCGGGTCCGATTCAACGCGACGCTCGCGAAGGCGAGAATCCCGATGCAGATCGACATCGGTTTTGGAGACGTGATCGTCCCGCGACCAATCGAGATTGAGTACCCGGCGATGCTGGAATTTCCGCCGCCAGTGCTCATGGCCTATCCAAAGGAAACCGTGGTGGCCGAGAAGCTTGAGGCCCTCACCATGCTCGGGCTCCTCAACAGCCGCATCAAAGACTACTACGACATCGCCCTGCTGGCGCGGCTGTACCCGTTCGACGGGGATCTTCTGGCCGAGGCCATTCGGTCGACCTTTCGACATCGTGGCACCACAATCGACGCGACCCCAGTTGGGTTGACCGAAGCTTTCAGCGCAGACCCCGCCCGGGCCGTGCAGTGGCGAGCATTCGTCCGCCGGAGTAGATTCGAATCCGAATCCGGATTGGACGAGATCGTGGCTCAAGTGCGGCGCTTCGCCTCGGCGCCACTGACGGCGACCGCGCGGGAGGACTCCTTCGATCTCAAGTGGAGGCCCGGTGGACCGTGGGAGTGACCTCCCCGCCACCGTCGCCCGCAGGTACGGCGACTGTTGAAAACCGCCCCGGACCGATGACGCGCTGTTAACCAGCGGGGGGAGAACAAGCTGTGGCCGGGTTTTGGCCGGCCCGCGCGGTATCCGGGCCTGCCCGGAAGCGCCTCACTTGCGCCACGATCTCGTCCAAGCCGGATTCGGATTCGAATCTACTGGTGAGCGGCGGGGCGGTCGAGAGCCGGTAGATGCCACGGCCCACTTGTTCGAGCTCACCGCGGTCGCGAAGAGTGTATAGAGTTCCGAGGGTGAACGCCCAGACGAATGGCGTCGCTGGTGCGGAGCATGCCTTTGTGTTTGGTGAACACATGGCGTGCCTTGACGAGACCGGCGTCAGCAATCGGCATTGGATAGAACCTGCGGACATTATACATAGTTCCCGAGGTTTCTATCCAGTGAGCATGGCCTTACGCCGTATTGACTCAATTTTGTTAACGGTGTATCATCATTAACGATGACACGAGAGCAGGCCATCCACAAACGAGATAAGCTGGCAGCCCAGCTCTCCTCCGCCAATGGGATCCTGCGCGGCTCGCTCCTCCAGCGCAATGTCCGTCACTCTTCGGGTTGTCTGAAATGCGCCCGTGGTGAAGGCCATCCGCTCTGGGTCCTCAACGTGGGCTATCCCGGCGGAAAGACCCGCCAAATGAGCCTGCGTCCCGGCCAAGTTCCACAGGTTCGTAAGGCCATCGAACACTATCGTGAGTTCAAACAGGGGCTGGAGGCCATCAGCGAGCTGAATCAATTCCTGTTGCGCCTGGACCGTAAGGATTGCAGAGAACAGGAGAGCCAGCCGTGATCGCCACTCACCGCCTGCAACAACATTTCGCCGATGGCTTGATCGCCGAAGCGGTGGAAGATCTCTGGGAGCCCTGGATGCGCCACGCCGATACGGCGTTGGAAGATGACGCCCTGCTGCTCATGATCCAGGAAGAGTTGGCCAAGCGCTGCAAGAAGAGCAAGACTCGCGGCCGCAAGGCGACGCCTGCCGAGGTCGTGCTCCGCATGCTGCTGTTGAAGCATGTGCGTGACTGGAGCTTCGAAACGCTTTCGCGGGAAGTGCGCGCCAATCTGGTGTATCGCGAGTTCACCCGGATCGGTGGCGAAAAGGTTCCGGATGACAGAACCATGGGAAACCTGGCGCGTCAACTGGGGCCGGAGGTGATCGAACAACTGCATCGGCGGGTGGTCGAGATCGCTCCGGAAAACCAGATTGCAACCGGCCGGAAGATGCGCCTGGACACGACCTTGGTGGAGACCGACGTTCATTATCGCATGTCCAGAGTAAAGCTAGTGTATTCAGCGGGAGTCAGCCGGAGTCAACCCCGCCAGGGCAAGAGTCAGAGGCCCTGTAGCTTGGATAGTCAGGAGGAAGGAAACTGAATCCCGGAAGTCTATCGACAAAGCCATCCGTGGGATGGTGAGCGAGTCATCGGGCCGTAACGAAAGTAAACGCATAGGTGGCCCCGAAAATGTTAACCCCGGAGGCCGAGCTCTCGGTAATGGAGTGAAGGCAGCATGGAACGTCGCAGTCTGGCCGCAGCGGCGGAACACTCTGGCGGGGTAGTAGCGACAGCACGATGACAAGGATGCGCCAAGCAACTGGAGAAGCCCTCCTTGCCCCGTGGCGAAATCAGCGGAGCAGGGAACCGTATAACCGGCTAAACCGGGAAGTCGGGGACCGGCGAGAGGGTGACGGACGGGTCCGTAGTAGCGGAGAAGCGGAGTAATGTCCGTGGAGCGAAGGGGCCCTACTGGTTTGCAACGGCTCCAACAACATGGGAGGCAAGGGTGAAATGACAAAAGCGCCCATCAGATTGCAGGACCTGAGGCGGAGTCTATACGTCAAGGCGAAGGCGGAACCGGCCTGGCGTTTCTGGGGCCTATACGTCCACATCTGCAAGATGGAGACACTTCGCGAAGCCTACCAGATGGCGAAAAGCAACAACGGGGCGCCCGGAATCGACGGGGTCACGTTTGCTGCCATTGAGGAAAGCGGACCGGAGCTCTTTCTCAGGCAGATCCGGAATGAATTGGTCGCCAACACGTATCGGCCCATGCCGGCACGGAAGAAGGAAATACCGAAAGACGGGGCAAGGTCCGCGTCTTGTCGATTCCGGCGATCCGTGATCGGGTGGTCCAGGGAGCACTCAAGCTGATCCTGGAGCCGATCTTTGAAGCTGATTTTCAACCGGGATCGTATGGATACCGGCCGAAGCGAACAGCACATCAAGCGGTGAACCGAGTGGCTCAAGCGATTGTCGAAGAGAAAACGCGAATCATTGACATCGACCTCCGCGCCTATTTTGATAACGTGCAGCATTCTCTGCTGCTCGAAAAGTAGCGCGGCGGGTACAAGATGCGACAGTGATGGGGTTACTCAAGATGATTTTGAAAGCGACTGGGGAAAAGGGCGTTCCACAGGGCGGGGTGATTTCGCCAGTGCTCAGCAACCTCTATCTCACTGAGGTGGACAGGATGCTGGAGAAAGCGATCGCCACCACGCGCTACGGAAAATACACCTCCGTCCAATATGCACGTTTTGCGGACGATCTGGTGATATGGATCGACTCTCATCGGCGGCATGACTGGCTCGTCAGGGCGGTGGAGCGACGACTGCGGGAGGAAGTGGCTAAACTCCGAGTCGAGATCAACGAGGACAAGAGCCGGATGGTCGACCTGGCGAAAGGCGGAAGTTTCACGTTCCTGGGCTTTGAATATCGTCGCATCCTCAGCCGTAATGGGGTGTGGCGGCCATACTACGCGCCGAAGCTGAAGAAGCGGACGGCGCTGTTTGCGAAACTGCGGGAGGTCTTCCGGCAAAACGTCAGTCAGCCCGTAGGAAAGGTGATCGACGAGATCAATCCGATCCTGCGTGGGTGGGCGAATTACTTTCGAGTGGGGCATTCGAATCGATGTTTCTCCATGGTCAAGCACTGGGTGGAAAAGAAGGTCCGGCGGCATCTGATGCGATCCAGACAACGTTCGGGTATGGGCTGGAAACGGTGGAGTAGGGAATGGATCTACGGCACGCTCGGTCTGTTCAATGACTATCGAGTGGGGCGGGGACTGTTGCCGAAAGCCCAACCAGCTTCCAACGTCTCATAAACCTTGATCACGAAGCAGGCAGGAAAGCCCACTGCGGGAAATCCGCACGGTGGGTTTGATGTGGCGGGGATTGGAAACGGGCTTACGGTTCGGCTAGTATTAAAGGTGGACAGATGCTCGCCCATTTGCGCTCCGGCAGGCCCGACCGCATACCTGCGGACGGCGGGAAGCGCCGCGGCCAAATGGGCACTTTGGAAAATGCTCGTGAGTATCCCGTAATTGACGTTGCGGGCGTGACCTCAATCGATCCCAGAGGGAGGCCATTCAAGTGTCGTCATCCAAGAGATCGCGGACATCAGGCTACCATTCCGCGACAGATCCATCCTTGTGAAATACCCTGGCCATCGGGCGGCTTCCGGCGAACGGATATTTCTTCAATGCTTCTTCGGTCAGTTCGAAGCCCAGGCCCGGCTTCTCCGGCAACGGGTACTTGCCGTTCACCATGCGCATGGCTGGAAATCCGAACCATTCCTCCCAAACCTTGTCGCGGACCTGCGGCACCGCCTGACCGCAACATTCCTGAATGAGGAAGTTCGGAATGGAGGCATCCACATGCAGCGAGGCCAGCATTCCGATCGGCCCCTCGCAAGCATGGGGCGCCATGGAGATGCTGGAAACATTGGCCAGGGCGGCTACCTTCCACAGCGCGGTAATCCCGCCCACGTGATTCATGTCCGTCTGAATGATGTCCACCACGGCCTGCTCTACGAGTTCACGCACTCCATAAGAAGCCACAAGGCGTTCGCCGGTTGCGATCGGCGTCTCCACACGCCGTGCGATGCGGGCCATAGCTCGCACGTTCTCCGGCGGGCACGGCTCCTCGACCCAAAGCAGATGCAGCGCGTCGAGTTCCTTGATGATCACTGCTGCCACGCTGGGGCTGGTCTTGGCGTGGAAATCGACCGCGATATCGAGATCGGGTCCCAAACCTTCGCGCAGGGTCTGGACGTGGCGTATCGCCTCAGCAATCTTCTGGCTGGTCTCGATCCATTCATAGTAGTTCGGCAGGCCGCCTTTGAACGCGGTGATCCCCTGCGACGCGGCACTCTCTCGAAGCCTCTGCAGGTCTTCCAGAGTTCGCGCGTTGGCCACGTAGTAGCCGCGCACGCCCTCGGGATCGTTGGGGCCGCCGAGAAGCTTGTATACCGGAACTCCAAGGATTTTGCCCCGCAGATCCCATAACGCCTGGTCGAGTGCGGAAATCGCGGAACCCATCACCGGGCCGGCGCGATAAAAGCTATGGACGTACATCGACTGCCAATGGTGCTCCACCGGCATGGGATCGGCGCCGATCAAAAATTCCTTGAAATCGTTAATGCACGCCAGCACCGCGCCGGCTTTGCCCTCCAGAGTACCTTCTCCCCAGCCGGCCACGCCCGCGTTGGTCTCCAGTTTCACGAAGACATATGGCCGGTCGGGCGGCGCTCCGGGAATAGTCACGCCGAAGGTCTTCAGATTGGTGATACGCACCTTGGAGCCAACGGCCGCCAGCGCGTCGGCGCCCATCGGCGCGGCCTGCGGTTCCATCGCGCAATCGCAAAACGAGAACGGCTGGTGGCGCCCCGGTGCTCCCGCCAACCGCCCGGCTGCCATCGTGCCCCCCGCGCCTGTGAGAAAATGTCGCCGGTTCATGCTTCACGCTCCCGGTACTCGGCGAGTGCCGACTCGTTTACGCTGATTCCCAGGCCCGGTCCCGACGGCAGTTGCAGGAATCCGTCCTGGACGGTTTCGACGGGCGCGCCCGTGAGGCGCGTGCGCATGCGGCGGTCCTCCCCGGCTGCGGGATAGGGCACCTGCTGGATGAAGAAATTGGGGAGGCTGGCGGCCAACTGGAGGGCAGCAGCCGTCGCAATCGGCCCGCCATCGTGGAATGGCGCGATCGCAACGTAGTATGGTTCGGCCACTGCGGCAACCCGGCGGACTTGGGTGACGCCATGGCGGCCGAGATCGGGACGGACCACGTCCACCGCATCGTTGCGCAGCAGGTCTTGGAACACGCCGGCCTCGGCAGCGAAGCGTCCGAATCCGACCGGTGTCACATTCTCCCCCGCGATTCTGCAAGCGGCACTCAGGTTCAAGAGGGGGCAAGGCTCGTCGAACCAAAGCAGATGCGATCGCTCGAGCACCGCAGCCAGGCTGGATGCATCGCCAGGAGTCAGTCCAGCCGCGGCATCCAGCACAAAATCGCTGCCTTCTGCCGCGGCGGAGCGGACGCGATCCAAGCGCTGCCTCGTAGCATTCACCAGCGTGGCGCTGTGGTTTCTGGAATGCGTCATGGGGACCGGAACCAGGAAAGCGCGATGACCGGCCGCGCGCGCCTGGCCGATGGACGCCACAATAGCATCGTCGGTCTCGCCATCAATCCGCGCCAGCGCGCGCGCCTTGTTGCGAGTGGGCCCGCCCAGTACCTGGTAAACCGGCGCGCCCGTGAACTTCCCGACGACATCGAGCATTGCCATGTTGAGCCCGGCCATCGCGGACGCCGCCACCGGAACTTCGCGGCGAATGCTCTCAAAGCTGCTGGCTTCCTTGCCCTGGATCGCGGCCCGCAAGGCGGCCAGTTCGGCCGGGGAGATGGCTGAGCATTCCCCGAAGCCGATCGGGCCCGAACGGGTCCGTAGGCGGAGAACCGTGTACGCCCGCCTGGAGATGGGTTCGCGCACGGGGAAGATGTCGAGGGCCGACATTTCGAGTTGAGGATTCAATGGAGCCGGCATACTCAAAATCCCAGCCGAAGCGCGAACTGCATCTGGCGATTGGCCCGCTGCGTGGAGGTGATGGTGGCGACGCCGCCCACGCCAATAGTCGAGGCCGGCAATCCGAATTGCGGGTGATTCGCCGCGTTGAACAGCTCCCAGCGAAATTCCAGGTTGCGGTGTTCGCCGAGGGCAAATTTCCGGCTCACCACCGTGTCAAGATTGACCAGCCGCGGTCCGTTCAGACTGTCGCGGCCCAGCGTGCCCCAGGTATAAGCCGGCGGGATGGCGAAGGCCGCGGGATTGAACCACTGCGCGGTCGACTGCTGCGCCGGTATCGGGGCGGCTCCACTTACGGGGTTCGCACGGCTGCTGGCGCCGGTATTGGAGGGAGATCCCGGTACCGTCACGGTGAACGGCAGCCCGGACTGGACCACGAACACCTCGCCGATCTGCCAATCCCGCAGCAGTTGGGAGCCCACGCTGTTCCCGTTGGCCAAAGTGCGGTGCGGCCCGAATGGAAGCTGGTAAGTTGCGGCGACGTTCACCCGATGACGTATGTCGCTATTCGAGGTCGCCCAATCGGCACGGCGGTTGGTAGGATCCTGCGGCACCGGGCCGGGAACGCCGCCATCGCTGAGCGCATTGTCCAGTCCGTGCGACCAGGTCCAGTTGCTCAGCAGGTACAGGCCGTGGCTGAGGCGCTTTTCGAGATTGACCTGCATCGACGAGAAGAACGAGTTGCCCGAGCTCTCGATCCAGGTGATCGAGGTCACCGCCGGCAGAATCCCGGCATACGGCCGCCGTGGATCGATAGCGCCGGGACCGGGTGGCGGGAGGTTGATGTTGCGCGTCCAGGATAGATGAGCGCCGGCCGAACCCACAAAACCGGCGGTCAAGACCAGATCGTTGCTGAGCTGACGTTGCACGCTGAAGTTGAACTGCTGAATCTGCGCGTTGCGGTAGTTCGGGGTGATGCCTTTGAGCGCATAAAGCGCCGGTCCCTGGGTGAGGGCGGGTGGAGTACTGACGATCGGAAAGCCCTGGCTCACGAACAGGCTCGGTACATCGTTGCCCGACTTGGCGACGTTGAGCACGAAATCGAACGGAGGTTGGCGTTCCTGCCGAATGTTGGTGCCGGCATTGCCTTGCGGGTCGTAGAACAGGCCGTATCCCGCGCGGATCACGGTATTCCTGGAGACTTGCCAGGCGAGCGCGAGGCGCGGTCCGATGGCTTTGTAATCGGTGTTGACATTGGCCGTGGCGCCGACGCCGTTTTGCCCGGCGATGAGTTGCTGGCCGGTGGCGGGATTGAAACTGGCCCAATAGTTGTGGGCTTCTGTAAACGGCGTGTTGATTTCGTAGTGCAGCCCGAGATTCAGGGTGAGAGTCCGGCTGACGCGCCAGTCGTCCTTGACGTAGAAGTCCAGTTCGTTGGTGGTCAGGTTGGCGGTTCCCGGCAGAAACACGTCACGGCGCAGCGCCAGCGGGTAGCCGAGTATCATGCTGGCGATGGCGTCGCCGGTTCCCGCGGGCGCCGCCGGGTTGTTGGTATAGCTGGGATCGAAATTCCAGCGCCCGAGGAGGCTCTCGCCGGGCGGGCTGGCGGTCTCGCTCACGCCGCGGAAGTGCAGGTCGGTGCCGAACCGCAGGCTGTGATTGCCCCGGAGGGAGCTGATGTTGGCGATCGCCTCGTGCATGTGCTCGTCGCGGATCAGCGGTTCGGACCGTGCCGTGCCCAGGCCGGCGTACCCGCTCATCCCGATGATCGGCGCGTTCGGTTCGTACGGCGTCGTAGTGTCGCGGCCGGGGATTGTATTCCATACGGGGCTGGTCAGCGAAGAAGTGAGCAGCGCCATGTTGTACTGCGTGTAGCCATAACGAAAGTCCCCGACCGTGGCGGGCGAAAAGGTCCGCGTCCATGATGCCACGAGGTTGTGGCTATGCACCGATTCCGGCCCGGCGAAGCTGTTCTCATTTCCGCCGATGGCGTCGTTGAAGGTGTTCGGCATCTGGATCTGGTCCCAATCCACCGAATAGCGAAAGAACAGGCTGTTGGTGGGGGACGCCTGGTGGTCCACGCGCGCATCGCCGCGATGCACGTTGCTGCGCTTGATGGGGGTACTGGTGTAGTTATTCACACGCGCGGCGGTTTGAGGAAGCGGGTAGAGACTGGCCAGGGCGGCGCCGATGCTGTCGAACCGGTTGGCCGGAATCGTGTCGTTCGGAAAGCGCGCGCGGATATTCGCGCCGCCCGCCGGATTCGGCACGGTGGTCAACGGATCGAAGATGCCGTTGGCCGCGATCCCCTGAAAATTCCCCGCGCGTTCGGCCGCAGTCGGCACGGTGGAAACGATCGGAGCGCCGAACACTTCGCGGTATCCTTCGTAGTCGGTGAAGAAGAAGGTGCGGTCTTTGCCGTTGTAACGGGGCAGCTTCACGGGGCCGCCGAGGCTCGCGCCGAACTGGTTTAGGATGTACGGCGGTTTGGGGCCGCCGGCAAGGGCGAACAAGTTGCGCGCATCAAGCGCATCGTTGCGGAGGAATTCGAACAGGGACCCGGCCAACCGGTTATTGCCGGATTTCGAGGTCATCAGGACCACGGCTCCGCCGGCACGGCCATACTCGGCGCCCGCGTTATTGGTGAGCACCTTGAACTCCTGCACACCTTCCACCGGCGGCCGCACCCCGAAGGTATGGGAAATCATCTCGGTGTTGTCGATACCATCCAGTAGTACCTGGTTGGAATAGTTCGAGGCGCCATTGGCTTGGAGAGCCGTTCCGCCCGGACGCAATTCGTCGGGCCGCGTGCCGGAGTTGATGGTGGCCGCCTGCGCGTAGTCCAAACCGGTGACACCCGGAGCCAGGATGGCCAGTTGCACGAAGTTCCGGCCGTTGAGCGGCAGCGACGAGACCGCGGTGTTGTTGATCACCTGCCCCACAGCGGCATTTTCCGTCTGAAGTATGGTGGCGGAGGCTGCCACTTCGACGGTTTGCTTGAGCTCGCCCACTTGCATGGAAAGATCGAGGCGCGCTTGCTGGCCGACCTGCAACTCGACGCCCCGGTACGTGACAGGATTGAAGCCGGCGAGCGCGGCCGAAACTGTATAGCTGCCGGGGATCAGGTTCAAGACGGCGAACGCGCCGGCCGCGTCGGTCATCGCGCGGACGCTGGTGTTGGTCGCTTCGTTCGTGACCGTGACGACCACATTAGGCACCGCGGCGCCCGAATGATCGGTCGCGTTACCCAGGATGGACGCGCGTTCTACCTGTGCATGCAACAGGCAAGCTACAAAAGATACGAGAAGGCAGACGCCCAAATACCGGTAGTGTTTCGACATGGCAACCCCTCCCGTGATCCAGTCGCCCGCGGTGGCGCAGCGGTCCGCTGGAAGACGATCCGTCCGAAATGTGCCTTAGTATGTTGATTTGTTGGTGAGTGCAACAATAGCCCTTTTGAGCTATTAGCGGGAGTTTTGTTAGAAACATTTACATAGCTTCGCCGGCAAGCCCCGCGGTTGCAGGCACAGCCTGCCGGCTGGTATAGAATGTATCCAATTTCAGGCACGAGGAGCACACTGGATGAAACGCAGATTGGCGATACCTCCCTTGGCCTTCGCGCCGCCACAAAGCGCCGGCCATCCACTTGAGATCGCGCAGTTCCATGCGTGGCGTCTGAAGGAGCCGGTCTCGAGCCGGCGGTATACGGTGGTCGAGCTTCAATCGCGCAGTGGCGAGACCGGTTATGGCGAGGGTGGACCTGTCCCCACCGCGGAGATCGTCGAAGCGCGCGCGGCTATCCAAGGGCGGCGGGCCACGGAATCGGAGTTCGTTCGCGCTCGGCTGGCCGGCCTACCCGCCATGGAGGCTGCGGTGGGCAACGCGATGCTGGACCTGCTCTCGAAATCCAGGAAGGTCCCCATTTACCAGTTCCTTGGCGGCCCCACGCGCTTCAAGGCGCGGCTGCTGGCCCGGCTGGAAGGGACCGACGAGGCGTCGGCTACGGCGCCGCTCGAGCGCGCCAAACGGCAAGGCTTCCGCGCCTTCACCATCCCGGCGCTACAGCGCGACGCGATGATCCCGCTGCAGGAATATGTCGATCGGGTAAGGGCTCGGGTGGCGAAGATGCAGAGTATGGGCGGGGCCGCCGCCGAATGGGTGCTCGACGGCGCGGCCGCCATGACACCCGGAGATGCGGCCACGGTCGCCAAGGCTCTGGAGAAAGTCCATCTGATTTGGTTCGATGAGCCGACCGGCGTGCTCACTACCGATGGCTTGGCCAAGATCACCGACGAGAGCGTGATGCCCATCGGGCTCGGCCGCAAGATTCACGACATCCCCGCGTTTCAAAACCTGCTGCGCCAAGCCTCGGTGAATGTGCTGCGGCCTGGCCTGGGCTTGAACAGTCTGACCAAGATCAAGCGGATCGCGGCGCTTGCGGAAACACACTACGTGGCCGTCGCTCCCTACCACGAGGGCGGGCCGATTGGCGCCATGGCCGGTGTACACCTGGCAGCCGCGCTCGCGAACTCCTACGCCGTGGATGTGCCGGTGCCCGCCGCCGACCGCGATGCAGCCATGCGCGCCGAGATCACCTCGGGGAACAAAGAAACGGCAGAAAACGGTTTCGCCGTGCTGATGAATCGCCCGGGCCTGGGCTTCGAGGTGAACCGGAAGGCTCTCGACACGTACAGTGAGGAGCGGATATGAAGCGCCGAAACCTTTTGGGAATGTTCGCCGCCGCGGGCGCGATGGGCGCGAACCGCCGGCGTCTGGTGGACTGCGGCTGCGCCCCGCAAGTGCAGCGCTCGAAGGCCATGCCGCCGGGTTCGGACGTTTTCAAGGACGTCGGCTCGAATCTCCGCATCACTAACATGCGGGTGTTCGGCGTCACGCTTGACGAGCGCATCGCGCAGGCGGACCGGCCCTATGTGTTCGTGAAGATCGAAACCAACCAGGGGGCGGTCGGCTGGGGCGAAGCCACGCTCGAAGGCAAGGCCTCCGCGGCCATGGCCTGCGTGATGGACCTGAAGGACTACCTCATCGGCAGCGACCCGATGCAAGTGGAGCACCTCTGGCAGCTCATGTACATCGGCAGCTTCTATCGGGGCGGTCCGGTGCTCGGGTCGGCCATCTCCGGCATCGACCAGGCGCTGTGGGATATCCGCGGCAAGGTCATGAACCTGCCCGTCTATGAGATGCTGGGCGGCCCGGTGGATCCGCGCGGCGTCCGCGGCTATTATCATGCCGCAGCCTGGTCTCTCTCTGAGGCGCGCGAGTTGCGCGACCAGACCAGACAGGCTGGAGTTACGGCGCTCAAGTTCCAGCTCCCCGACCTGCTGGAGTGGGTGGAGACGGGCGCCAAAATCAAGCGGGCAGTCCGGCACATGGAGATGCTTCGGGAAGGCCTCGGGCCCGATCTGGATTTCGCCGTGGACTTTCACGCGCGCCCCAGCCCCACCGTCGCGGCCATCATCCTGCGCGAGATCGAGCCGTTACATCTGCTGTTCGCCGAAGAAATCTGTCCGCCGGAGAATGTGCGCGCCATGGCCCGCGCGGTCAAATTTTCCACCACGCCCATCGCGACAGGCGAGCGGCTGATCGCGTCATACGGCTACGCCGAGCTTATCGACTTGGGCGTGGTGGACATCCTTCAGCCCGATATTGCGCACGTCGGCGGCGTGACTGCGCTATGGAAGGTGTCGGCCGCCGCCGAGGCATCCGGCATCCGTATGGCGCCGCATGCGTGCGAGGGCCCAATTGGCGGCATCGCCAGTCTGCACGTGGATGCGGCCGGCCCCAATTTCCTGGCGCAGGAGATCTGCGGCTTTGTGGATGCGGGCGAAAAGGGCAAGGTGTGGGAAGATCTGATGGGCTTCCCGGCCATGCGTATGGTGGATGGCCGCTATCCGCTTCCCACGCGACCCGGTCTCGGCATCGATATCAGTGAGGCGGCGATCAAGCGATATCCGTTCCAGGGCACGCGTCCCTTCCCGCCCGCGTTTCACGAGGATGGCTCGGTCGCTTCCCTGTAGATCATTCCGCCCGGATCTCGACCACGGCAACGGTGTAGGGGTCCAGGTCTACGGTGAGGTCCTTCGCATAGTTCAGCGTTCGACTCACTGGGGCAATCGCATTCGGATTCTCGAGGGACGCGGAATCCTTCGGTCCGGCGCTGATCGTGTGCAACCTCGCAACAGCCTTGCTGGGAACGCTGGGGCCCCGGAGGCGCACCAGCAGGGCGTTCCGCTCTGCTCCATAGTTGACGGCTTTGATCACGATCCGGCGGCCGTCGGCGCTCCCCGTAGCGATGGCATCGACCGTACCGGGCATCCAGTCGTCCGTCCTCAAGGTCGAGATCTCCTCAAAGAGGCGCTTGCGGTCGGGAACGTCCCGGAAGGCACCGCTCGTGGAGGCAAGGTACCGTTCTGCGTAGTGCTCGCGAAACAACTTCTCCACCGGGTAGGCCGCCCCGGGGAACCAGGAGACGTGGTCGTGGTAGATGAACGACGTCCAGGTTGGATCGTCCGTCGTGTTTCGCATGAGCAGGGCCGGGCAGCTCATCGACAGGGCGGGGCTGAGCTCTTCGTAGAGAATCAGACTGCCGGCCGCATGGAGCCCCGCCCGCCAATCGTAGGTGCGGGAGAGGTTCCACTCCAGGACGCCGATCTCGATTCGCGGGTGCGCCGAAGCGCGGACATAGTCCCGCAGCCTCGAGAGGTAGTCGCGGATGCGCCGCAGCCCGGTTTCGAAGTTCTCGGGCTCGTACTCGTAGTTGTGAACCCCGAGGACGTCGAAGTTCTTTCCGGCGAGGTCGATGACCTTCTGGCTCCAGATCAGGTCGTTGGAGCGCTTCTGTCCGCATGCCACGATGCGCGCCTTGGGGGCGATGGCCCGCAACCGACTGCCGTAGGCGTTGAGGATCTCGGCGTACTTCTCCGGTGTGAAGCCGTTATTCATGGGCTCGTTATCGATCTGGAAGTGCCGTACGCCGTAGGGCTCGGGGTGCCCGTTGGACGCCCGCACCCGTCCCCATTCCGTCGCCGGCGGGTCGTTCAGGTAGTGGACCCAGTCCATGGCGTACTGAACTGCCTCGGGGCCGGTGCCGGGCGCTGGCAGCACGATCAGGGGCTCGGAATTGAGCTTCCGGCAGAGCCCCAGGAACTCCTCCGTCCCGAAGCCGTAGTAGTCCGAGTAGCCGCCCCAGATCATGTTGGGGTGGTATCGGCGCGAGACGTGCGGGCCAATGCCGTCCTTCCACTTGTATGTGGAAGCGAAGGATCCTCCGGGCCAACGGATAAAGGGCGGAGCGAGATCGCGCAGGGCCTGCAGCAGGTCGGGGCGCAGCATGCCGTCGCGGCGTACGTCCGCGCGCATCATCGAGACGAAGTCGAGCAGCAGCGTTCCACTGCCCGCCGCGGCGATCTCCACCGAGGACTGCGTGTCCCGCACGGAACTGGAGAACCTATAGCGGACCTCCTGCCAGCCCGAACCTGTGAGGGCGAGCGGTACCGAGGCGATCGTGTCGCCCTTGGAGCTTACGACGCGAAGCGTCAACTGCGGGGAGCCCTGCTCGCGCCTGACCCAGAGCGAGCCGTCGTACTCGTACCCGGCGGCGACGTAGAGGCGACCCTGCCGGATCCCGGCGCGGCCGCCCTCGACGTGAAGGCGCACGCTCTTCTTCCCGTTCTTGAACTCGATGTCCGCGACCTCGACTTTGCCGCGGTCCGAGAACGATTCCCAGTAGGTCTTGAAGTCCTCGCCCTCGAACCCGCAGCCTTGAATCTGTTCGGCAAACAGCCCGTCTTCCACCGAATGATTGATGTGCTCGAGGAAGTGGCCATAGATCCGCTGGTCGATGGGAGTCGTGGCTCTGTCGGTATCGACGGGCAGGACGGCAACTCTCGGCCCTCCCGCCGGCGGAGCCTCGCTCGAAGCGAGTGGGCTCGACACGGCGACGGACCGCGCCACGGCGGCGGTGGCCGCTATCGAACTCATGAGAAAGTAGCGTCTATTCATCGGCGATTTCGATTTGGGTTCCCGGGTCGCCATCAGTATACATCTGACCGCCTCCGCACAACCCGCCTGCGCCGCGATGCGATAGCGCCTGCACCACAAACAACTTGGTCACTTACCACGTGATGCGCGCTGTGTATTGCAGGACCCGGGCGCCTTGCGCCGAGTTTCGAAGGCTGATGATGCCTTCGGTGCTCGGCGTACCCAGGCCGGGCTGATTCAGGACGTTGAAGGCGTCCAGGTTGATGCGGAGTTTCACCCGTTCCGTAATCGGCACGGTTTTATACAGGCTCGCGCTCAGGTTGGTGAGCCAGGATCCTGCCACCCACTGGTTGCGGAGCGGATTCAATCCGTTGTCGTACGCCACCAACTGATTCGTTCCGTTCTTCAGCGGAACCAGCACGTTGTTGGTGTTGTTGTAATTCGCGTCTCCGCCAATGACCGCGGGGTTGATGGGTCCGGACACCGGGACGTATCCGGATGGCAGGCCAAACACACATGCCGTAGCGCTGGCGGCGCAGCGGCCGCCGCTGTTGGCGACTACCGTCGCGGGCAGGTAGCCGTTGTAGTACATGTATCCGGCGAAGCAAGCGCCCCCGCGGCAATCGTCAATCGGAACCAGCCCGTACTTCGTCACCGGGCTGAACGAGCCCCAATTAGTGGCGGGAAGTGCGAACCAGCGGCTGTTGGTGCTGCCATAGCCGGCGATCTGCCAGCCGCCCACCAGCCGGTCGGCACTCTTGCTGACGTTGCCGAGGAGTTTCTTACCGCGGCCCAGCGGCAGGTCGTACAGGTAGTTGAAGCGGATGTGGTGCTTGGGGATGTCTCCGTCGCGCGAATAGCGATAGAAACGCTCACGGTCAGCGACGCTCGACGGATAAGCGCCGGGCAAAAAGCGGTCCGGCTGGTCAATGCCGTTTACTGTGAAATCGCCACCCTGCGAAGGAGTCGCGCCGGTGGACATGGAGTTACTCAACAGGTAGAAGAACTGAAACGCCATGCCTTTGCTGAAGCGCCGCTCCGCCTCGAGTTGTACGCCCGTGAAGTTGGAATAACCGAATTTGCTGTAGACGCGAATGTCGCCGTAGACGGTCTGGTCATACGACCGGCGGGCGGTATTGGCGAAGGTGCCGCCGGGCAGCGGCAGTCCGGTGTTCACATACCAGACATAGTTGCTGACGGGGTTGCGATTGAACAGCTCCATCATCTCCAGATTTCGGCCCCTGGTGCCGATGAAACCGGCGCGCAGCACGGTGTCCTTGATGACTTCATGCTCGATGGTGAAGTTGTACTGATGAGCTTTGGCCGTGGGAAGATCGGGATTCAGCGCAGTCATCTGGATGCCGGGCGAGGGCGGAGCGATGCGAATGGCGTTGGCGGAATTCACACCGGTAATCACGTCCGGCGCGTACCGTAAGAGAGCGTTGGGCAAGCCGTCCACCGTATAAGCTGCATCGTTCCAACTCAACCGGTAACTCCCCTGCATGGGCGGATTGAGGCGCAACTCGCTGAAGGTGCGCGCCGGGATCGGGAAGAAGTATATGCCGTAGCCGCCGCGGATCACCAGGTGCTTGGCGCCAAGGTGCGGGTTCCACGCGAAGCCGACGCGCGGGCTGAAATCATGCCTGCTGATGGAAACGATGTTCTCCGGCAAGTGTGCCTGTGCGGGCGTGACGTATTTGACACCGGCGGCGGCGAACTGATCGGCAATCGCCTGCGTGGTGTAGCCGCTCTTCACGATCTGGTCTATGGACACGTTGCGAACGAGCGCTTTATCCGCGAAATCCCAGCCTGCCGTCATTCCGTTTGAGTCGGTGTAGGGTCCGAGGTACTCCCAACGTACGCCGAGGTTGAGGGTCAGGTCGCGGCGGATCTTCCAATTGTCCTGGACGTAACCGGCGAGGTCCTTCCCGCGCATGTTGAAGTTTTGCGGACGCCGCGTCTGCTGGTACGAATCGGCGACGCCGAGGAAGAAGTTCGCGCCGTTGTCTCCGGTCACGGCCTGCGCGCCGAAAGCGGTGCCGGTTGAGGGATTGTAGAGCGCGGTAGCATTGCTGGCGTAAGACAGGATGGATTGCTCGGGGGCGTCCGGCAGAGTGTCCAGAATCTCCTGCTGATACCGCCAGCCGAACTCGATCTGGTGATTGCTCCGGTTCCACGAGTAATTCTGCTCGCCGCTGAAGACCTTCGTGAATTGCGTGCGCGGCACGATGCCGTTCAGGCTGACTCCCTGGTAAAGGGCGTTGTTGATGTACGGTGCGCCGGGTTGATTGAACGGATTCGGCGTGCCGAACTGGCCGGAGATGTTTGCCTGGGAGCCGGCCTGGTTATAGCTGTATTGCCAGTTGATGAGCGACGTGTTGAAGTTGTTTTCCACAAACAACGTGGGCCCGAAGGTGTGCGACCACGAAGCCATGGCGGAGTGCGACAGCTCCAGGTAGGTTTCGCGGTTGTAGAGGCCATCGGAAGTGATCGGGAAGCCGCCCGTGGAGAAGGACCGGCGTTGCAGCAGATCCCAGCGGCCGGGTGAATAGCGGCCGTAGACTCGGTCTTTGTCGCTGATGCGATGATCGACGCGGAAGGTGTAGGTACGTTGATTCTGGTTTACGGGAGCCAACGCGGTCAAATTGCTGCCCACTAGCGGGCTCAGATTGTTGGTGGGAGAGGGAGTCACTCCGAACATGTACTTGGCAAGCGGCGACTCGCGGAAAAGGGGGAGTTGATTGTTTATGAAAGGCGTCTTGGTGTAGTTGGGACCGGGGCCGACAGACCAGGGGTCGTAAAGGGTGACCAATCGATTCTGGCTATCGACCAGACCGCTGAAATCGCCCCGGCGCATCGCATCGGTCCACACCGCGGACGTCGTGGTGCTTGCCTGCCGTTGGCGAAGCTCTTCCCAGGAAGCGAAGAAGAAGGTTCGATTCTTGCCGTTATAGATCTTCGGTAGATACACCGGGCCGCCGAGCGAGGCGCCGAATTCGTTGCGCACGAGATGTGGCGCCTTGGTAAAGGTGTCCTGTCGCTGCCGGGCGACGCCGAAGCCGCTGTTGCGGCCGGTTTCGAATATCGAACCGTGCACCTCGTTCGTGCCGCTCTTGGTGATCATCATGGCGCTGGCTGGGCGCGTCAGCCTGGCGCTGGATACCGCCGTTTCGACGCGGAATTCCTCGATCGTGTCGAGTCCCGGGGGGCGTGACTGAATGCTGCCGGTATTGCGGTCCTGCAGGGTCACTCCATCCTGCAAGACGTCCATGGCGGAGTCGCGCAGGCCGTAGACCTTCGGTTGGCTGGTGCTGCCTTCCAGGCCCGGTACCGCAATTGAGAGAAGCGTCTGGATGCTGCGGCCGTTGAGCGGAAGCTGCTCGATACGAGCGCGCTCCACGACCGTCGCTACGGTGGGGCTGCTGGTGGACAGCAAGGGTGTGACATCTCCCGCAACCGTAATCTGTTCGGTGGACCGGCCAACTTCGAGAGAGACACTGATTATCGCGCGCTGCCCGGCCACCAGGGTTGCTCTGCCCTCCCATTTCTGCATGCCGGCGGCGGTTACGGTGAGGCGATAGTCGCCGGGCGTCAGCGACGGAAACACGTAAAGGCCCGCCTCATTCGTGACGGTCCGGAAGGGGTTGTCGGTTTGAATATTTTCGAGGAGGACAGTGGCATTGGGCACTACGGCCCCGCTGGCGTCGGAAATGGTGCCTTGAATCTGGCCTACGCCGGTCTGGGCACACAGGGCTGCGGCCAGCAGACTCAGACACAGAGCAACACGAAGAAGTTTCGACATAGAGCTTCTCCTGCGAAGACGTGGAGAGGTAAAGGGCGTTGTTCAAGTTCGGGCCCCCTCCCCGCGGTTTTGTTGTTGAATAAAACTATATAGCTAAGGCAGAAGCGCGTCAAGCGTAAATCGAACAATGCAGGCTGGGGATTTGAGGTGGCCGCAAGGCCGCTGAAGAAAAGCGGTCCGGCCATGCCTGCGATCTCCGCGTGATCTATGCTGAATAGGGTGTGAGGCCCAAGTTCATGATCAAGGCACGCCTGCTCCTGCTCCCTGTAATCTTCTGCCTGGCGCCGGGCGCCGTCGCGCAGCCCGCTCCTGTCAAGGGAGACGCGAACCAACGCAGGGGAACCTCGTCTCCGGCGAAGGCCGCGCTCGAGACCCCAGCCGGTGGAGCCGGCGCCTTTGCGACCAAGCGTTATCGCAATCTGTTTCTGGAAGCTGGACATTCCCAAAAGGAGATCTCCCAAAAGATCGGCGCCGCGTTCCAGCAGCTGTTCCATGGCGACCCGGACACGCAAACCGTCTACTACCCGGTCGGAAAAAATGCCAACGGACCGTTGGCGTACCTGAGCGACATCAACAACAAGGACGTACGTTCGGAAGGCATGTCGTACGGCATGATGATCGCGGTCCAACTGGATAAAAAGGCTGAGTTCGATGCCCTCTGGAACTGGTCCAAGACGTTCATGTACCAGACCTCACCGACCCATCCCGCTTTCGGTTTCTTCTCCTGGTCGATGAAGATAGATGGCACCCCGAATAGTGAATCGCCCGCGCCGGACGGAGAGGAGTATTGGGTGATGGCCTTGTATTTCGCAGCGGGACGATGGAGAAACGGCACAGGCATCTATGACTACCGTGCCGAAGCGGACCGACTGCTGGACAACATCAAGAACCGCCCGGTGATCGCCGGCCAAACCGTAAGAGGTCCCGAGACCGATGGTCCGCAGTTCAACGCCGAACACAAGATGGTACGCTTCACTCCCAATAATCTCCGGCCCGATCACACAGATCCCTCGTACCACCTGCCCGCGTTCTATGAATTGTGGGCACGATGGGGCCCCGTGGCGGACCGGCCTTTCTGGGCGGAAACCGCCATGGTGAGCCGCAACTTCTTCCAAAAGGTCACCAATCCCGTGACCGGCCTGGCGCCGAATTACGCCAATTACGACGGCATGCCGGTGGCAAGAAACGCGAATTTCGGACCGGATGCCTGGCGCACCGCGGCCAACTGGTCCGTGGACTGGTCCTGGTGGGCTGCCGACCCCAGGGAGCGACAACTCAGCGACCGGATCCAGGCGTTCTTCGATTCCAAGGGCATAGACACCTATGGAAACCAATTCACGCTGGATGGCAACCAAGTGGGCAATTCCCATTCGACCGCCTTGGTGGCCACGAACGCTGTGGCCAGTCTGGCGGCAACGGAACCGCGCGCAGCGAAGTTCGTCGAGGCCCTGTGGAATGCCCAGATCCCGTCCGGACGCTATCGCTATTACGACGGCATGTGGTACCTGATGGGGCTCTTGCACTGCGCTGGCGAGTTCCGAATCTGGCCCCCAAAATAGCATCAACCTCTTAGATGAACTCGTTGATGAGGTTCTCCAGAAATTCCTGGCGGCCGCTGACATTTTCCGCCACGTCGCCCTTCTTCAGAATATAGGCCTCAATTTCCTGCATCGAGGCCTTTCCGGATTCGATCTTCGCGCCAATGCCCGAATCCCAGGAGGCATAGCGCTGTTTCACGAACTCAGCGAGGCGCCCATCCTGGCGAATGGCCGCGGCGATCTTTAAGCCACGCGCGAATGCGTCCATGCCGCCAATGTGTGCGTAAAACAGATCCACCGGCTCGAAACTCTCGCGGCGAACCTTCGCGTCGAAGTTGACCCCACCCGTCCGAAAACCGCCGTACTTGAGAACGCCCAACATTGTGTGCGCTGCGAGGTAGATGTTCGTCGGGAACTGGTCCGTATCCCAGCCGAGCAATTCGTCGCCGGTATTCGCGTCGATGGAACCCAGCGCGCCTGCCGCGCCGGCAACTTCCAATTCGTGCTGCATGGTGTGACCGGCGAGCGTGGCATGGTTCGCCTCGACATTCAGCTTAAAATGCGGCAGCAAATCGAATTCGCGGAGGAAGTTGAGACATGCCGCCGCGTCGAAATCGTACTGGTGCTTGGTCGGTTCTTTCGGCTTCGGCTCGATGTAAAACTGGCCCTGGAAACCAATCTGCTTCTTGTGCGCCACGGCCAGATGCAAGAATTTCGCGAGATGCTCCTGCTCGCGTTTCATGTCGGTGTTCAGCAAGGTCATATACCCTTCACGGCCGCCCCAGAAGGTATAGCCCTCGCCGCCCAGTTCGTGCGTAACTTCCAATGCCTTTTTCACCTGCGCGGCGGCAAATGCGAAAACGTCGGCATTGCAACTCGTGCTGGCTCCATGCACGAAGCGCGGATGAGAGAAGAGATTGGCCGTGCCCCAAAGGAGTTTGATGCCGGTTCGCTTCTGCTCTTCTTTCAGGGTTTTGGCTACCGAATCAAAATTCTTGTTCGTCTCGGCCAGCGTCTTACCCTCGGGCGCGACGTCGCGGTCATGCCAGGCGTAGTAAGGAGCGCCCAGTTTTTCGATGAATTCGAAGGCGGCACGAACCCGGTTTTGCGCGTTGCTGACCGTGTTCGATCCGTCGTCCCACGGACGCAACATCGTGCCCGGGCCGAACGGGTCGCTGCCCGTGCCCCGGAACGTGTGCCAGTAAACGACGCTAAAGCGCAAATGCTCCCGCATGGTCCTGCCCTCTACGATCTCGCCGGCATCGTAGTGTTTGAAGGCCAGCGGATTTGCCGATTTGGGCCCTTCGTAAGGGATGCGTCCGATTGTCGGGAATGCACCAGCCATCTTCCGTGTTGGAACGCGATTGGATTTCGTCATTGTCATTTCGTCGCTGGAGTCTGGTCTCTATCGGGTCACCGGTTCTGGCGATCCGGTAACAGAATGCCATACTTTCGTCCGCCACCGTTTGATAAAACGAGTTGCTCCGACCCAATTCGCCCTTCCATCATGACCTCGATGGCATTGCCCGCGTCTACGCATTTCGTAACCGGCGTGCCGCACGGTTTGGACGCTTGTGTCGGGACCACATCGGACCCTAAAATGCGAATTGGCTAACAGGAACGACAATGGAAAGCAATCTCCGCTTGAGTAATGTTTTTCGGGTCTTCGCGACGATGGCTGCGATCGTTGCAGCGGCCCCCCAACGGTCGGTCGGCGCCGAGATTCCCGGCCCGCCACGTGAACGCATCTTGCTCAATGCGTATTGGCGCTTTCAAAAAGGCGACCCTGCGGGTGTGGACTCGAAGAACCTGCTGTACGACGTTCGGCCGGTACCAAGGGCCCTCGGCGAAAGGGTGGCGGAGTTCACCGAAGCGGCGGATACACTCGGTCCCGCGACCCATCCAATACTCAAGCCTTACATTCGAGTCTCGAAGGCGGGTAAATACCTGCCTTTCGGGATCGTGATCATGATCGCCTCGTCCTTACCCTCGTTGGCAAAGTGGTGCTCCAGCTTCAGCCGCAGCAGCCGGGCCTGCGATCGGACAATGTTATCTTCGTTCGGGTTGTAACCGGGCGGCCGATCGTACACGCAAATGCCGACCTGCTGTTCCGTTGCGCCTTCGGGCCTGTTGTCGAGTGCACACCGGCACACGTGGAGGAAGAAAGCTCGTAGCCGAGGCGACCTCTCAAAGGTGCTGCTGGAGGCTACGCGGTGCACCAATTCCTCTCGCCGCGACGCAGCCTCCGCAGGAGATTCCTTGCAACGCGGCACAGGCACATCTGCTAGGCCCATCTGGACGATCTCGTCGTCACCGGTAACAAAATACCACATCTTCCCAAACCGAGAAAGGGGCCGGTTCGGATTGCGGCGGGCCTAACGTGGAGCCACGTGTATACACGTGTAACCACCGTGTAGGAGCGGGCCGGGAGGCCTGTAGGGTCGGTCACAGGAGCGGTAATGTCGCCGTTCTCGAGCTGCGCTCGCACCAGCAGTAACGATCCTTGGGATATCGTGACACACAAGTTCCCACGCGGCTAGGTTTGGTACGGTGTCCGGCACACAAGGCCAGTGTATTCACTTGCGGGCGGAATCAGAGGGGGCGCTTGGCTTTGTCGGTTAACCGTTAGCCGGGACCGTTAAAAGCCGCTGGTATAGAGCCTTCTTCTGGAAGCAAACATAAGATTCCATTAATGTTGAACGCACGACACCGTGCCAAACCTACCCAGCGCCAACCTTGCATGCTAGCTTTGGTCTCGGGAAATAACTCACTGACAATCAGGACTGGTGGATTACGTGGACGGGGTCGTGCAGCCAAAGCTAGGGTGCCTTCCCTCCACCACACGCCTCCCCACTCCCGACGATGTGAAGTCGTGAGCGGCGGTCTTCGCAGACGCCGCCGTCTGCTACAGTGTGGCAGGTAGATTCTAAGGTCTAGGAGGCACGTGGTGCACGATCAAAGGTTTTCCAGACGCCATTTCTTCTACGGCACGCTGCTGGCGGGAGCGGTCCCAACGGGCGGGTTCGGCAGCACGCCTTCGCTTGGTGCGATGGGCTACAAGTCGCCGAACGAGAAACTGAATATCGGGGCGGTTGGGGTCGGCGTGCGGGGCCCCGCGATTCTCATCGGCGCCGCCGCGACCGAGAACATCGTCGCGCTGTGCGACGTGGACGACGAGCGCTCCGCCCGCGGCTTCGCGCAGTACCCCACGGCCAAAAAGTACAAAGACTATCGCAAGATGTTCGAGACTGAGGGCAAGAACATCGACGCGGTAATGATCGCCACCCCCGATCACATGCACACGCCGGTGGCTCTGCTCGCCATGCAGCATGGCAAGCACGTCTACTGCGAGAAGCCCTTGACCCGAACGGTCTGGGAAGCGCAGTTGATGGCAGACGCGGCTGCGAAATACAAAGTGGCAACCCAGATGGGCAACCAGGGCTGGAACCACGAGGGCACGAAGACTGCGTGTGAGATCTTCTGGTCGGGCGAGATCGGCGAGGTCAAGGAACTCCACGCCTGGACTGGCGGCATCTATGGGGGACAACCCAAGCTCCCGGCGACCGGACCTGAGGCAACGCCCGTCCCGCCGGCGCTCGATTGGGACCTGTGGCTGGGCTGCGCCGAACCGCGCACGTTCAATCCACTGATGACCAATCAGTGGCGCGCCTTCATCGATTTCTCCACCGGCGGATCGCTGGGCGATTGGCTGGTTCACAATCTCGGACCGGCCCACCTGGCGCTGCAGCTCGATAAGGCAAGCCCGACCAGCGTCGAGTGCGTGTACGTGGA
>Ga0209067_10000259_pt1 | contig 36308 bp, 33 predicted proteins | sample ColStrG_CSR_2013_FD_187199 | JGI IMG/M metagenome (GOLD analysis project Ga0209067, IMG submission 187199) | Freshwater sediment microbial communities in response to fracking from Pennsylvania, USA - Cold Stream Run_MetaG_CSR_2013 (SPAdes)... | ecosystem: Environmental > Aquatic > Freshwater >... | reverse complement strand
TACAACAATTACCGCCCACACCTATCTTTGAAAATGAAAACACCTCAAAGTGTATATAAACAAAAATCCCAGCTACTTGCGCAACTGGGACAATCGTAAATCTGTCAACTTATTTCAGGACGATTCAATTAAATTTTAATGAGCTTCCATTTCCCTCTTTTAAATAAAATAAAGGAAATAGCGGCAATTAAGGTTTCTGCCATAATGATGGCTAAAAAAACCCCCAGGGGTCCCATTTTTAAATAAATAGCCAGGAAATAGGCGAAGGGTATTTGAAATAACCAAAAGCAAAATAAGCTGATTAAGGTAGGTGTGCGGGTATCTCCCGCTCCATTAAAGGCATTCATCATGACCATTCCAATTCCATAGAAAATATAACCCAGGGTAATGATCTTCAAGGCTTGAACGGCTATTTTTACCACCTCTGCATCGGAATTGATGAGTCCCACGATTGGCTTGGCGAAAAGCAAAAAAAATAAAGTGACCAAAGCCATAAATGCGGAATTATATTTCGCTGTTTTCCAAACCGATTCCTCCGCTCTTTCAGGTTTTTTGGCTCCCAGGTTTTGACCCACTAAAGTGGCTGCGGCATTACTCATCCCCCAGGCGGGTAATAGAAAAAATAACAGGATCCGTATTCCCACCTGATATCCTGCCACGGTAGCACTACCGAATAAGGAAATAATTCGTGCCATAAGAATCCAGCTGGCAGATCCCACCAGAAACTGGGCTGTACCGGTCGAGGCAACCTGTCCTAAGCTCTTTAATAAAGAACCATTGGGTATAAAATAGGATTTTATCAGGCGAATAATCGATCCTCCCTTCCAAAGATGATAAATTTGGTAGATAACCCCTGTACCCCTTCCGAAGGTGGTCGCCATAGCGGCTCCTGAAATCCCGTAAAAATGGATTAATAAGGGACATAAAAGGATGTTCACCCCATTAGCTATCCATAAGGACTGCATAGCCAGGAAGGCATTTCCAGCACCCCGAAAAATTCCATTGATTAGATAAAGTAGCATGATTACCATACTTCCGCCAAATAAAATTCGGGTATAAGGGGTGCCCAGGGCAATTACGGTTTTATCCGCCCCCATAATTTCTAAAATTTTGGCCGGGAAAATAAATCCTATTAAACTGATGATCAAATCCAGGCCAATGCCTAATAATAAAGCTTGGGCAGCCGATTTTGAAGCTTCAACCGGATTTTTTTCCCCAATCCTACGTGCCACCATGGCCGTGGCAGCCATACTCAAGCCAATGGCCATGGAATATAATAGGGTTAATACGGATTCGGTTAGGGCAACCGTAGCTACGGCCTCTTTTCCAATTTTGCCGACAAAAAAAATATCAACCACGGCAAATACCGATTCCATACACATTTCCAAAACCATGGGTATAGAAATAAGAATAATGGCCTTTCGAATACTTCCATTGGTATAATCTTGATTTTCAGAGGATAAGGCTGAACGAATTATGGCCAATATCGTTCTGAAAGGATTTTTTTCGAAGGGTTTCATGGATTGGGTTTAGATTTTAGAATAGATTGACCCTTTGCAAAATAATTAGATAAATTGATTTTGTACTAGAAGATTCAATTTAATCCCAAGCCTATTATTAAATCTATAGGAAATTTTTAGGGAAGGGTCCAAATAATTTGGGATTTTGTCGAATTCCATTTAAAATATAAAGTCATTGGTATATATTTAGGAATAAAATATTTAAAAATGAACCGTATAGCTTTTAATCTTCCTCATTCCAGTCTTATTCGTATCTGGCATTGGTTAACCTTTGTGGTGATGGCCTTTTCTTTATTTTCTGTTTTAATGGGAAATGTAATTTTTAAACCAAGAGTTCTTACTCCGGTTATTCAGGAAAGTTTACAACATGGCGGTGCCAATATAACCGAAAAGCAAGCCCATGGGGTAGCTCACGAAATTCATGATATCATTTGGACCTGGCATAAGATTATTGGTTATGGCTTGGGTATTTTATTGATTTCACGATTTTTTATTGAATTCGCTCAATCTCAGGAAGAAAGAATGGCCATGAGAATAAAAAATGCCAAGGCCGGTATTCAGGATTCGAACCTGGACAAAAATGATTTAAAGCATTTTATTTGGGTGAATAGGGCCTATTTATTGTTCTTTTTGATTTTGGCCTTAATGGCTATAACGGGTTTAGGAATGGCTTATGAGGATGATGTGCCTTGGTTGGATCATATGAAAAAATTTAATCATAATATCCATGGTTTACTGCAATATGCTATGTATGCCTATTTATTACTCCATATTGGGGGGGTAATTATTTCGGATATGACCAAACATAAAGGCTTAGTATCCGGAATGATTAACGGAAATCGCTAATCCTTTTCTGAGAGGAGTAGATTCCGGTTTTTCCACTAAAATAGGAGGCTGTAAAACAACATAAAAAGAAAAATAATCCATATTGAGGCCCAAAAAGTTCAATACCCAGGATAGACGAAGCTAAAGGGGTTTTAGTCGCTCCTGCAAATACCCCAATAAATCCTAGCCCAGCAAAAAGGCTAAGGGGCGCTTTCAATACGATAGCCAAAGCATTTCCTAAACTGGCACCAATATAAAACAAGGGGGTAACTTCACCCCCTTTAAAACCGGTACCCAAAGTAATTCCGGTAAATAAGGTTTTCCATAGCCAGGCCAAAGGGCTAATATCTTTATCCTTAAAGGCAGATAATATCGTTTTTGAGTTTGTAAACTCTTTTAATACCCCAAGCCCCAAATAATCCGAATTCCCAAAAATCCAGCGTAGTCCAATAAGGATGATCCCGCCTAAAATGGGGATGAGCCAAACCGGATAAATCCTTTTTAGAAGGAAATTTTTTAGGTTATGAATGAATCCTGAAAAAACCTGACTGGCCATCCCAAAAGCTATAGAGGCTAGAATAATCTTAAAAGGCAATTCGATATTAATGGGTAAATTTGCCTGAATGGTATATTGGGTATGATGAATTCCCAGAGCCAATACTAGTCGGTGAGATAGGAAGGCTGAAAATAAGGCGGGTAAAAATCCTTTAAAATCAATTCGACCGATCACCAAAACCTCTACGGCAAAAATGGCCCCTGCCCAGGGGGTTCCAAATACAGCACCAAAACCACCTGCCATACCGGCTATTAGAATGGCTCTGAAGTTTTCAGGATTTAGCTGGAGCCATGAACCCCAGGTGGAAGCTAAGCTGGCTCCAATTTGAACAGCCGTTCCTTCCCGGCCTGCGGAACCTCCGAATAGATGGGTTATGAGAGTGGTTACCAGAATTAAGGGAGACATTATCCAGGGGATACCTTTTTTCATATCATGGATTTCCTCTAAAACCAGGTTATTTCCCCTTTCGGAGGATTTACCGAATTGGGCATATAAAACATGGATGAATAGGCCCGCTAAGGGGAGGAAATACAATAAATAGGGATATTGAAAACGAAATAGGGTTACCTTATCCAAAAGCCATAGAAACAAAGCGATCACGAATCCTATAAAAATAGAGACCGGCAAACCGATCAAGGATTGAATCAGAATTTTCTGTGCAAATTTCAGGAGGGGAGAAAGGATTTTAGAAAGGCTCAAGGAGATAATTAGGGCATTAATACTTATATCAATACTTCGTTAAATAATTGAATAAGTTCGTTTTGAAAGGTTTGGGTTTTATCCTTAGCATACCAGGTATGTAATTCCAATTCAAATTCCTCCCAGGTTTTTGGATCTTCCTTTTTCTTCCAATCCAATAAAATTTGCTGGGCAGGTTCAGGTCTAGGGCCCCAAACTGCCAATTCATGGGTTTCGGATTCATCCAAAATTATGAACTTAGGAATCGAGCGAGAATTTCCAGTTAGATGTCGATTCATTAATTCAGGATTTCTATCCCGTAAAAAGATGGTAAGTTGAATATGAATAGGATTTAAATGGGCCAGTTCGGCTATGATGGGCAAACATTGGGCACTATCCCCACACCAGGATTCAGTTATAACCCACCATTCATATTTTTTCTCCAGGTTAATGATCTTCTTAGCCAGGTTTTCATGAATATGAACGGTATTATGAATTCGGTTGGAACGATTAAAATTGAGTTTAGTATAATTGGCAAGGGCAGCGTCTTCTGGATGACTACTGCTTTCGTGGTTTTCAACCCATTTTGAGAAAGCCATTTCATATCCGGAATATGTTAAAATCCCTTTTTCGAGGCTATAATTTTGCATTCGGTATTTTTATTCAATTTACACGGTGAATTTATTACTTTCGGGCTCAATTAAAGAAAAAATGGCTTCTACTAAAATTACAGTAAATAATAATGGGTCTTTAAAAATTGAGGGAGATTTTGAGATTGTGGATCGTAACGGAACAAATTATGGTTTAGCCGGAAGGAATGTAGTAGGCATTTGTCGTTGTGGACTCTCCAAAAACAAACCATTTTGTGATGGATCTCATAATAACCATTTTGAACATGAGGCAATTGCCTTTGATTTGCCTCCGAAAAAAGAAAAATTATAATGCAGGTATCGAAAGGTACACATAGAATATTTTTAAGTCTTTTCTTCCTAATTTCTGGTTTTAGTTTTGCAACCTGGGCTTCCCGTATCCCTACCATAAAGTCCATTTATCATTTCAATGATGCCCAGTTAGGAACTCTATTATTAGCCATGCCCATAAGCTCGGTTTTAGGGCTACCCTTTTCGGGTTGGTTAGTTTCAAAGTTTGAAAGCCGGATTCCTTTATCTATGGCTCTAATTATAAATTCACTGAGTTTAATCTTAGTGGGTTTTTCTTCAAGCCTTTTCTCCTTAATTATAGGCATCTCGGTTTTTGCTTTTAGTCTAAGAATTTTTAATATTTCGGTAAACACCCAATCGATTACCCTTCAAAAACTATTTGAAAATAAAATTATTGGATCCTTTCATGGTTTATGGAGTACTGGCGGCATTTTGGGAATTTCAGTTACGACTTTTTTTATCCAGCATAACCTTTCTATAGAAACCCATTTTTTATGGGTAGGGGCATTGAACATCCTATTGACCTCCGTTTCATTTTTCTTCCTTCTGAAAAATGATCGGTCTGAAAAAGGCAATAAAATTATTTTCGGGAAACCCGATCCCTATATAACTTTTTTAGGGCTTTTAGTGTTATTTGGGGCCATTTGTGAAGGAGGAATGTTTGATTGGAGTGGAATTTATTTTCACGATGTTTTAAAGACCCGGGTGTTTACCTATGGTTATCTTATTTTTATGACTTGCATGGCCTCTGGTCGTTTCTTCTCTGATTATTTAACCGTCAAAATTGGTCTACCCAAAACCTATATTTTAGGATCGGCCTTGGTTTTTATAGGTATAGCCATTTCGGTAATTTTCCCTTTTTTTTGGCCCGCTATGATCGGGTTCTCCATGGTAGGATTGGGTACCTCATCGGTGTATCCAATGACTTTTTCACTGGCCGGACAATCTAAAAAGTATTCCCCTGGTCTGGCAATTTCTATTGTCAGTACCTACTCTACCCTAGGAATGTTATTGGGGCCTCCTTTAATTGGGTATTTATCCCATGCCTTTACCCTTCGCTGGGCATTTATCACCTTTGGATTGGCTGGTTTTTTGTTAAATCCTCTTTCCAGGAATTTCTTTAATTATAAAAGAAAACTGGATGGATAAATGGAAGGAATTCTATTTTATTAAAAAGGGTAGAATCCTGGTTTTCCAAATCGCATAGCCTTCTGGTTTCATATGAAGCTGGTCATTGATATAAAGTTCAGGTCGCAAATTTCCCTTCGAATCCAGCATATATTTATAAATATCAATGAAATAAGCATGCTTTTGTGTCCTTAGATATTCCCGAATCAAGGCATTGGCTTCCATAAATTTGGGCATCAGGCTTTTTCTCGATGGGCTAGGTTTCATGGAAATATAATCAACCGGAATAAGAGGGTAGTTTTTTCGTATGATCCCATATAATTGTTTAAACCTTTTCAACAATTCTTCAGCCTTCAAATCCGAATTAGCCGCAAAATCATTCTCGCCACAATAAATAATAATTTGCTTGGGTTGGTAGGGGAGGATGATATCGGAGGCATATCGAATGAGGTCGATGAATGTACTCCCTCCAAATCCTCTATTTATAATTGGATATCCTGGAAAATAATCCTTTACGTCTGTCCACTTGGTGAACGACGAGCTGCCAATTAATAAAATAGAATGCTTTAGGGGAGGATTTAGCGAATCAGACTTTTTGAAAGCCTGTATATCCTGCCAAAATTCAAATGATTTATTAACCATTTTTTCCTTGGGTTGAATATCCTGAGCGATAATACTTTGGGAAAAAAATAGAATAAGTCCAAGCCCTTTTAAAATATTTCTCATAGCCTAATCTAAGAAAATTGGTTTTAAAATAAGTATGTTTTGCTGACTAAATAGTCAGTAGTGCGTACCATATAGTCAACAAGGCTTACTATATTGGAGCTCATTCATGCATTTAATCACCCTATGGCCCTTACTTTCATTCGAAATCTTCATACCCTCTCCCGAATACTATCCTCTTTTTCAGAGCAATTATGGGCCAAGGATGGATATAAAGAGATTAATATTGGCCATCTTCAACCTTTATTGGAATTATCTCAAGGAGATTATTCGAATAATCAACTCGCTGAAAAAACGGGTATGACCAAGCAGAGCATGAATCGATTAGTTAAAGAATTAGTTGAATTGGGCTATGTTAAAATAGGTGTAAATGAAAAGGATGCAAGAGTAGTATTATTAAAACTGTCTCCAAAAGGAAAGGGGTTTTTAACTTATCTGGAAGAGAAAAATAAGGAGATAGATGCTTTATTAGGTGGGGGTTTGCCCGGCAATTCCTATTTGATTTTTAAGGATTCTATTCAGACAATGCTTGGCTATGTTAAAAACCTTCCCTTTGACCTATAAATTTAAATAGTCCAAAAAATAGAATCATTGATAATTTCCTTGCTTTATTGTAATTTGAAAGTTTAAATTCAATAAACCTTTTTTTAATATGCATAAATCCAAAGAGGATAGGAGATCTTTTATCCAGAAAATGTTAGGTGCCGGAATTACCGCTACCGGCCTTATTGGTTTAGAAGCCAAAGCAGGCATCCAAAAACCATTTGAAATTTTAAAGGCCAATAAATCCCATTTTAGCGCGAATGATCAGATTCAAATTGCCTTAATCGGTGCTGGAGGTATGGGGAATTCTGATTTAGATACCTCTTTGGGGGTAGATGGGGTTAAACTTTTAGGGGTTTGTGATTTATATACAGGTAGGTTGGAAACGGCAAAATCGAAACACCCCGGGATATTCACAACCAAAGCCTATGAAGAAGTATTGGACCGTAAGGATATAGACGCTGTTATCGTAGCTACTCCGGATCATTGGCATAAGCAAATTTCTATTGATGCCATGAAAGCGGGTAAACATGTATATTGTGAAAAACCGATGGTTCATGATATTTCAGAAGGGAAAGCTGTAGTAGAAGCTCAGGCAAAATATAATCGAATTTATCAGATAGGTAGTCAGGGCTTAAGTTCCTTAGGAAATCAAAAGGCTCGTGAATTATTACAGGCCGGCGTTATTGGAGAATTAAATTATGCAGAGGGCTTTTGGGCAAGGAATAGTCCAACAGGGGCCTGGCAATACCCTATTCCAGCCGATGCTTCCGAAAAAACGGTGGATTGGGTACGTTTTTTGGGTAAAAACCCTCATATACCCTTTGATGCTACTCGTTTTTTTAGGTGGAGGAATTATAGAGATTATGGAACTGGGGTTTGTGGAGACCTTTTTGTTCATTTATTTTCGAGTTTACATTATATAACCGGATCGAAAGGTCCAACTAAAGTGGTTGCCACCGGGGGCTTACGGTATTGGAAGGATGGAAGAGAGGTTCCGGATATAATGATTGGAATGTTTGATTATCCCCAAAGTCCAGAACATCCGGCATTTAACCTGTCACTTCGCTGTAATTTTGTGGATGGCACCTCAGGAAATACCTATTTAAAGCTCGTAGGAAGTAAGGGGTCTCTGGATATTGGTTGGGATGATGTAACCTTAAAATTGAACCATATTAATGGACCCATGGATGCATTCGATAAAAATGTAGCCGGAAATCAAGGCCCTAATCGTCATTTGCCTATCATGAATGAATCCGGTGATAGGATTTATAGGGCTGAAGATGGGTATTTAGGCGCTCATCATTATCATCACCAAAATTTTTATGATTCCATACGGTCGGGGAGCCAAAAGGTTGAGGATTCAATATTTGGTTTTAGAGCGGCGGCCCCTGCCTTATTATGTAATCAAAGTTATAATGAAAATAAGATCCTAAACTGGGATCCTATCAATATGAGTATTCAACATTCCTAAAAACTAATACGACCTTAAAATGCAACCTAGCTTAATTTTTTTATTTTTAGTACTATTCAATGGGTTCACTTCAACTAACACTTTAAGTGTTGAAAAGTCAAAATCCCCGAATCACTTATCTAATTCCCTGCCTTCTAATCAGAATCTAAAGGCTAATCCCTGGATTGTTTTATTTGATGGTAAAAGTACGGATTCCTGGAGGGGGTATAATATGAATAGCTTTCCTTCGAAAAGCTGGAAAGTTGAAAATAAGGAACTTATCATCACAAAATCGACCAATACCACCGAAGGGCAAACCGATTTGATTACAAAAAATCAATATGAGAACTTTATTTTTGAAGCGGATTTTAAATGTACTGCCGAAGGAAATAGTGGCATCTTATATCATGTAGTTGAAGTAAAAGGTGAAGATAGCTGGCATAATGCCCCTGAATACCAAATACTTGATGACTCTTACTATTTAAAACATGGACAAAAGGATATTTGCTTAACGGGTTCCAATTATGATATGGATGCTCCGAAATACAAGGTTTTAAAGCCATTGGGTGAATGGAACCATGCAAAAGTGGTAGTAAACCATAAACATGTTGAACATTGGTTAAATGGCAAAAAAGTGGTTGATTATGTATTGGAATCTCCGGAATGGAAGAAAAAATTAGCCGCCAGTAAGTTTAATGTTTATCCCAAATTTGGATTGGCCAAAACCGGATATATTGCCTTGCAGAACCATGGCGAGGAAGTTCATTTTAAAAATATTCGAATTAAAGTTTTATAGAAGTTAATTTCCTGAATATGGTAAAGCCATCCATCCCATTATTTATTTTACTTCTAAGTTTTCTTTGGGGCATTCCAACCTCTGCTCAAAGTTTTAGGGTAAATATAATTCCATCATTAAGTACCTCCAATTGGGATGGACGGCTTTTACTTTTGCTTTCGAAAAATAATCAGGCCGAACCCCGTTTTCAGGTAAATGATGGTCAGTCTAGTCAATTGGTGTTTGGTGAGGATGTAGAAAATTGGATGCCCGGAACCTCCCGTTTATTGGACGTTCATGCATTCGGATACCCATTAGAAAGATTGAAGGACATACCCCCTGGATACTATTGGGTTCAGGTTTTATTGCATAAATATGAAACCTTTCATTTGCGAAATGGGCATACGGTTAAATTACCCATGGACCGAGGGGAGGGACAACATTGGAATTATGCCCCAGGCAATATATATTCCAAACCCGTTAAAATGTATATTGATCCATCCAAATCCCTTGAAATTAGTCTGACTCTGGATCAAATCATACCCCCGATTGAGGAGCCCAAGGATAGTCGATATATAAAGCATATTAAAATCCAGAGCAAATTGCTGACGGATTTTTGGGGAAGACCTATGTTTATTGGGGCTCATATTTTGTTACCGGAAGGATTTGAGGATCATCCCAAGGTTAAATATCCTTTGGCTATTTTTCATGGGCATTTTCCGGCCGATTTCGAAGGATTTAGAACCATTCCACCCGATCCTAATTTAAAGCCGGATACCTCCGAGCGATTTCATATAAGTGGCTATAATAGGATTGTTGAAAAGGAAGCGTATGATTTTTACAAACAATGGACAGGCCCTGATTTTCCCAGGGTATTAGCTATTGAAATTGAACATGCCAATCCCTATTATGATGATAGTTATGCGGTTAATTCCGAAAATTTGGGCCCTTACGGTGACGCCATTACCTATGAATTAATCCCTGAAATAGAAAAAAGGTTTAGAGGTATTGGAAAAGGTTGGGCCCGTTTTACCTATGGAGGCTCGACAGGGGGATGGGAAGCCCTGGCGGTTCAGGTATTTTATCCGGATCAATATAACGGATGTTATGCAGCATGTCCGGATCCTATTGATTTTCATCATTATACCACCATGAATATTTATAAGGATAAGAATGCCTATTTCCAGGAAAGTGATTTTAGAAAGACGCCCAGGCCGGGTGAAAGGGATTATTTAGGTCATGTTAGCACATTGGTTAAAGATATGAATCAGAGGGAATTAGCCATAGGGAATAAAAGTAGAAGTGGAGATCAATTTGATATATGGGAGGCCGTATTTTCACCTATGGGAGAGGATGGTTATCCCAAAAGAATTTTTGATAAATATACGGGTGCCCTGGATAGCTCTGTGGCCCAATACTGGAAGGAACATTATGATTTAACCCATATTATTCAAAGGGATTGGCCGAAAATTGGAAGCCAGCTTTCCGGTAAAATTCATATTTATGTTGGAGATATGGATACCTATTATTTGAATAATGCGGTTTATTCGGCTGAGGATATTCTTAAAAAATTGAATGGTCCACCTTGTGATTGCCAGATTGATTATGGAGATCGGGCCGAACATTGTTGGAATGGCGATCATACCCAACCAAATTATATCAGTCGATTACGGTACCATCAAATGTATATTAAGAAATGGGCTGAGGAAGTAAAAGCCCGGTCACCCAAAGGGGTTGATTTAGTTTCCTGGAGATATTAATCCTTTAAAATCATTTATGAATATCAAACCTTGGATTTTCTTTTTTTTGTTTTTACCGATTTTCCGATTAGAGGCTCAAAATAGTAAAGTTCAGGGTTCTACCTACCTGAATTCCCATAAGAAGGAAATTATTCAGGAATATCTGCAATTTGTTTCGATTCCTAATGAAACCAACGATACGGCCAATATTCAATTAAATGCTGCTTTTGTACAAAAGATGCTAAAAGATAGGGGGCTTGAATCGGAATTATTAAGCCCATCATTGGGGAACCCTGTGGTGTTTGCCGAATATAAAGTACCCGGAGCCAAAAAGACCCTGAACTTTTATGCCCATTACGATGGTCAACCGGTTAATCCTAAACAATGGTCGAAAGGCCTAAAACCCTTTCAACCTGTATTTATAACCAAGCCTATTGAGCAGGGGGGAATTATATTGGATTATAAACCCGGAGATAGTATATCATCCGATTGGAGGTTATCGGGAAGAGGTAGTGCCGATGATAAGGCAGGTGTTATGTGCATTTTAAACGCATTTGATGTTTTAAGAAAAACCAAGGCCAAGATCCACTATAACTTAAAATTCTTTTTTGAAGGTGAAGAAGAAAGGGGATCCCCTCATTTATCTGAAATTTTTCAAAAGTATAAAGATAAGCTGGGTTCGGATTTATGGATCATAGTAGATGGACCCCGACATCCATCTGGACGTAAAACCCTTTCCTTTGGAGTTAGAGGAGATGTTAATTGTTATTTGACGGTTTATGCTGCCCTAAGACCCCTACATAGTGGTAACTATGGAAATTGGGCACCCAACCCCGGATTAAAACTAGCAAAAATTCTTGCCAGCATGAAGGACGAAACCGGTCGGGTAAGTATAAAGGGATTTTATGATGATATGATCCCTATAAAACCCTTAGAACAAAAAGCTATTCAAGAGATTCCACCCGCAGAGGAAACCCTGGAAAGGGAATTGGCCTTAACCGGACCCGAAGGACCCTATAAGTATCTTTATGAGGGGGTTATGTATCCAACCCTCAATATTAATGGGATGGCTAGTGGGAATATAGGCCTACAGGCATCCAATGTTATCCCTACCAAGGCCGAAGCCGTTCTGGATTTGCGGCTGGTTCCTGGTAATGAGGTTAATCGTCAGGTTGAAAAGGTCATGGACCATATACGCAATCTAGGTTATTATATTACCGAAAAAGAACCCAGCCTGGAGGAAAGGATGTCGCATCCTAACCTAATTCGGTTTGTTATGGGGAATGGTGGTTATAATGCACAAAGAACCCCAATGGATCTACCGATTACCCAAGGAGTCATTGCAGCCGTTCAATCCACTAGTAAGGACCCTATAGTTCTACTTCCAAGTGGGGGCGGTAGTTTACCCCTGTATATTTTTGAAAGAGATCTAAATGCAAAGGTTATTAGCCTTCCATTAGTGAATTATGATAATAACCAACATGCTGAAAACGAAAACGTAAAAATAAATTACCTATGGGAGGGGATTGAAACCGTGATGGCTATTATGAAAATGCAAGAAAAATAATCCGATCAAATTTTTATTTTAACATCTATACGATGGAGAACCGACCTGCATTAAAACTGTTCATGGTATTATTAGGTTGTAAACCTCCAGGCAGACATACCGAGCAGCATGATATTTTTTTGGGTATTGGCCATGAACTAAAAGACCTGGTACCTATGATTAAGTCTTTTTGGCCTGAACCCGAGCGAATTCATATTGATGCCTGGAAAGAGATTCATTTTGTTGAAAACCATGAAGTACGGATTCAATTAAAATCTGAAAGGATGATCGATCAAAAAAATGAAGCCCAAAGTTCTAAGTTATTCTTAATCAATTTAGGGGGTTATCAGGAAAATAAATTTGAAGAACAGCATTATTTAGTTTTAACGGTTCAGAAGGATAGAACAGAAGCCCTTAAAAACGCAAAGAATTCGGGATTTTTTAAACTGAATAGTTTGCCGGGTGTAGGATCGGCTCATATTGATGATAAATATGGCATTGATATCGACGACCTTTTTGAGATCGAGGAAATTCTAATGCCAAAAGATAAAGAATTGTATTTTCTGGAATTGATTCCAGCCCCCGAATCGATAGTTGATCCAATTCATTTGGGTTATTTGAAGCTTTCCGATTTGGAGGCTTAAATCATATTCCTTTCCCTTTTTATTGCGGTTTTCACCGACGTTTTAGGGGCTTTCCCCGAAAAATGCCTTCCCTTAACCTATTCTCTATTGGGTAATTTCCAAGGCTGGATTAGTTTAGTTCTATAAATTCAAAAATCATGGATATTCAAGATTCAAATTTTAATTATAAAAAGAAAAAACAGGATAATAGGGTCCTTACCGGGCTATTTTTTTTCTTGATTGGTATCGCATTATTATTAAATGAAATGTCCAATCATTTTTTACCGCCATGGCTTTTTACCTGGCCTATGATACTCATTCTGGTAGGCATTTTTTCAGGCATAAAATGTCAGTTTAGAAATTCGGGTTGGATATTCCCACTGTTTATTGGTCTTTTTTTCCTTACAAGCGAAATAGGTCTGGATCTTAACATACATCGATTTCTAATTCCCTTTCTCATTATTTTTCTAGGAGTTTTTTTAATACTCCGACCTAGAAAAAATCGCTTTCGTAGCTTTTTGGAGGATGAATTCCAATCGGACTTAGATAGGGATGAACCCTTGAAAAAGACAGATTTTTCAGTCGGAGGGTCAGAAGAGGATTATTTTCATTCTACTTGCATATTTAGTGGAATTAAAAAAGTTATTCTATCAAAAGTTTTCAGAGGAGCCGATATTACCTGCATTTTTGGGGGTTGCGAACTGGATTTCAGTAATGCCGACATGAAGGATTTGGCTGAAATCAATTTGACCTTTTTATTTGGTGGGGGAAAAATTGTGATTCCTTCTGATTGGCAGGTAAGAAATAACTTGGTTCCAATTTTTGGTGGAATTGATGATAAGAGAAACCAAAATTTACCTACTAACCAGTCTAAAACCCTGGTTCTGGAAGGTACCTGTATTTTCGGTGGCTTAGAGATTAGAAATTTCTCGGGGTCACAGGGTTATGGCATGAATTATTAAGATTAAAATCGGTATTCTATGAAATCCTATTTAGCCAAAATTATTTTTCAGATTCTTTGCGGTGACGGTAGCCATACCCCTCAGTTTGATGAACAATTGAGGTTTATACAAGCCCCTAATCAAATTTCGGCTTTGGAAAAGGCTCGATACTTCGGGAAAAAGGATGAAGACTTTTTTTTAAATCACGCAGAGGTTCCGGTTCAGTGGAAATTTATTGATGTTAGTGAAATATATTCTATAGATCCTATCATGGATGGAGCGGAGGTATATTCAAGGATCTATGAGGAAGAGGATATAGAACGATTGGTAAACCGAGTGCATGCCAATGCCGAAAATATTTTAAAGAGTCGTTTAGACCCGGTTTTATATATCTAATTTCCCATTGGCCATTACCCATTCCAAACATAGAGATTTTGCCCTAACTTTTTCATTGGTATGGGTCATTTGGTTTTTAATTCATTTTTCGGTTTTAAGAAATTATAATTTCTCTATTCCTATTTCACTAACCGATAGTTTTTTCAGTAATGGATTTTTGGCGGGTTTTGGCTGGCTAATCGGAAATAATATGCGTTATTATTTGCCTAGACAGGAAAAATACTGGTATGTTTTAGTAATCAGTTTAGTTTTAGGTATCCTTTGGATGGTTCTAATACGAACCCTATTGGGGGCTATTTTTAAGGAAGTTCCATCCTATATCCTAATGCTGAATAGTTCCTCTACCATTCGATTTGGGATAGGATTTTTAATATTGATTTGTATATCGACTCTTTGCCTTATTTGGTTTACCCAAATTGAACAAAAGGAGAATGAAGCCAAGGAAAGAGAGACCGAAAAAATCTTTAAGGAGGCTGAACTTTTTAAACTAAGGCAGCAGCTTCAACCTCATTTCCTATTTAATAGTTTGAATTCCATAATTGCTTTAATTGGGTCCAATCCTGAAAAAGCAAGAAGTATGATTCAGCAATTATCCGATTTTCTCAGGAGGACCCTAAAAAAAGAAGAAGAAAAATGGGTAGATCTGGAGGAAGAATTCAACTATCTCAATTTATATTTGGAAATTGAAAAAGTTCGATTCGGACACCGGCTCAGTACCCAAATGATCCTTCAGGACTCGTGTAAACTTTTAAAAATCCCCCCCCTTATTCTTCAACCGGTTCTTGAAAATGCTATAAAATTCGGCCTTTATGATACCATTGGGGATATCGAAATAGTAATATCCGCCGAACAAGTTAAGAATATCTTGATGATTCAGGTACAAAACCCATTTGATCCAGAAACCGCTAACCCCCAAAAAGGCACAGGTTTTGGATTAAGTTCGGTCGGGAAAAGGTTGTATTTATTATTTGGTAGGCGGGATTTGCTGGAAACCCGAATCGAGGAAAATTTGTTTTTTACCATTTTAAAGATTCCCCAATTGGGCGAAACCGAGATAATTCCCTAAAACACCCATGATGGAATTGTAAAATATGAAAGCTTTAATAATTGATGATGAACCACTGGCTCGATCTATTATCCGGGAATATCTTAAAAATCATACCGAAATAGAATGGGTTGAGGAATGTATGGACGGATTTGATGGATTGAAGGCTATTCAAACCTATAAGCCGGATATTATATTTTTGGATATTCAGATGCCAAAAATCAATGGTTTTGAGATGTTGGAACTGATTGAAAACCCTCCCTTAACCGTTTTTACGACGGCTTTTGATGAATTTGCTATAAAAGCCTTTGAAAGCCATGCTGTAGATTATTTGCTGAAGCCCTTCAGTCAGGAACGATTCGATAAAGCCCTAAAAAAATGCCTGGAACAAAAGCCAATACTTCCTGATCCATCCCTTACAAGGTCCTTATTAGAGGATCAAATTCAGGCAAAAAATCATCGAATCGTGGTCAAAACTGCCAATAAAATAAAGATTATTCCGGTGGTCGATATTTTATTTATTGAGGCCTCCGATGATTATGTCCTTATTTTTACCACCGAAGGTTCCTATTTAAAGAACTGGACGATGAATTATCTAGAGGGATTTTTAAATCCAGACCAATTTATTCGGACCCATCGAAGTTATTTTGTTAATATTCAAGAGATTACCCGAATTGAACCCTTTGAAAAGGAAAGTTTCAAAGTTTTCCTAAAATCAGGCAAAAGCATTCCGCTGAGTAAAGCCGGTCATTCCAGGCTTCGCCAAATCCTTCGATTTTAAATTTTTAAATACCTATGATTCAGAAGTCTTTATTCTGAACTCGGATCCTATAGTAAACTATATTACTTCTATAGGGTTTATCTTATTAAATTGCGACTATAAATAGGATAGCCCATGGAAAACGTACTCGATTGCCCTGTAGATAGGGTTTTGATAAATGAAAACAAGGCAAGAATGGTAGCCGCCCTAGTGGTGATTTTGACTTTGGTTTTTATCATAACCCCTAATTGGATCATTCCACTTTTTTTAGCGGTGGATTTTTTTGTCAGAGCGACTATTTATGGAAAATTTAGCCTTTTAGGGTGGATGGCAGAAAAACTGGTTTTTATTTTTAAAATAAAAAATAAGCCTACCGATCGGGCTCCCAAACGATTTGCCGCCGGTGTAGGTTTTGCTTTTTCTGTTTTAATAATCCTTTCCAGGGTATTAAATTTAGAGATTCTATTTTATGGTTTATCCATAATATTAGTGCTTTTTGCCATTTTGGAGTCTGGATTTGGATTATGTGCAGGTTGTTATGTGTATTCCTACCTAAAAAAATGGGGTTTATTAAACTGGAGTTAAAAAAAGTTCCATTTATATGAGTTCATTCAAAATCGGAATCTTAGGGAATTTTAATCCCAACTATTTTCCCCATTTCCGAATGGGGCTTTGTTTGAATGAATTTAAAAGTCATTTCAATTTTTCCTTTGAATGGATTCCTACCGAAAAAATTTTGGAGCCTGATTTTCAAGGTTTAGATGAATTTCAGGGTATTATATCGGGTTCCGGACCCTATACCAGTAAGGAAGGGGTTATTCGAGGTATCCGGTTTGCTCGTAAAAATAATATCCCTTTTATGGGTACTTGTAGTGGCTTTAGCTATGCCATTATGGAATTTGGTCAGGAAATTTTCGATCTAAAGGAAGTGGATCACCCTTACCAGAATAATACCCTTCCGGAAGAAGAAATTTTACTTGCCCCCTTAAATCATTGTGATACCCAAATGCATGAAATTTATTTTCATCCCATTCCGGGAACTAAAACCTCTAGAATTTATAATCAGGATAGGGTAGAGGAGCAGTCTCATTGCACCTATGGAATCCATCCTAAAAAAATATCGGCTTTTAAAGACCATGGATTTTTGGCTTCTGGAATAGATCATGAAGGAGAACCCAAAATTATGGAGTATTCTCCCAATGATTTTCATATCATAACCTTATTTCTACCCCAGGTTTTATCCAGCCCCCAAAATCCTCATCCTCTTATTTCGGCATTATTGGAGTCTTCCGAAAAAAGGGCTTAGATTATGAAATAAAAAATATATATCGTAATATTGCAATATATATGGGAGTAACTAAAACAGAAATTTTCACAGTTGAGCAAAATAAAATGGCCACTTTGTTAAAAGCCTTGGCTCATCCGGCCCGTATCAGCATTTTACAGCAAATCATCCAATCAAAAGCCTGTATTTGTGGAGATTTATCCAATGAACTTGGATTAGCCCAGGCGACTGTTTCTCAACATTTAAAGGAACTAAAAACGGCAGGATTTATTAAAGGAACCATTGAAGGAGTAAGCGTTTGCTATTGTATTAATGAAACCCTTTGGAATGAATTTCGAGAGGATTTCGTGAATTTTTTATCCATTCCCATATCCAATCAATCAACTTGTTAAAAATAAAATGCTATACCTTATGAAAGCCCCCATCTTCCCTAGAATGCACGTTAGTTTATACGTGAGTAATCTGATTCAAACCGTTAGCTTTTACAATCTTTTCTTCGGAAAAAGTCCTGAAAAAATTAAGCCGGGATATGTAAAATATATATTAGATGAACCTTCCCTAATTATTTCCTTTGTTGAAAATCCAGAAAGAGTTCAGAAAAACTTTGGGCATCTGGGTTTTCAAGTAGCAACCTTGGATGAATTGGATTCACGCCTTCAAGTAGCGAAAAAATTAGGACTTGTTTCCTTGGAAGAAATAGGCACAAATTGTTGCTATGCTAAACAAGATAAGTTTTGGGTAACAGACCATGATGGGGTTCAATGGGAAGTTTATTATTTCCATGAGGATGCTGAATTTAATGATCCCCATTATGAATTAGGTCAATCAGAGGTTTGCTGTACTCCTGAATTAAAAAAAGAAGAAAAAATGGAGGTTTCCCCGATACCGGCTAAATCCTGCTGTTAATTTTTATGGATTCCGTTAGGATCAGAAACTTGGTTCCCGAAGACTGGGAACTCGTTAGAAAAATTTACCTAGAAGGGATTGAAACGGGTTTTGCGACCTTTGAAACGAATGCACCCATCTGGGAAGCTTGGGATAAAAGTCATTTGTCCTCACTTAGGTTTGTTTTATTAAAAAATGAAATCTTGGCCGCTTGGGTGGCCGTTTCACCGGTTTCCAGCCGTTGTGTGTATGGAGGAGTGGGCGAAGTGAGTATTTATGTTGGCAAGGATTTTAGAGGCCAGAATTTAGGATCTCAATTATTGGAGCATTTGATCCTTGAAAGTGAGAAAGCGGGACTTTGGACTCTTCAGGCCGGAATTTTTAAAATCAATATAGCCAGCCAAAAATTACATGAAAAGGCAGGATTCCGACTCATTGGTTATAGGGAAAAAATTGGTCAGCTCCATGGGGTTTGGATGGATAATGTGTTGATGGAAAGAAGAAGTAAAATAGTAGGAGTTTAAAAACCATATATAAATACAATTATGAAAATATCAGAAATTAAAAATAAGTTGCAGGCCTTAGAAGGAGTAAGTTTTCTACTTCCGAACGGAAAATATGTACCAGAAAACTTTCATGTAACCGAAGTAGGCTTGGTTACTAAACATTTCATTGACTGTGGAGGAACCGAACGGTTTGAGAAATCTGCAAATTTCCAACTTTGGGATGCTCACGACTATGAGCATAGATTAAAGCCCAGAAAACTTATTAAAATAATTGAATTATCACAATCAAGGTTAGGAATGGAAGACCTAGATATTGAGGTGGAATATCAATCAGAAACAGTGGGTAAATATAGCTTGGAATTTAATGGAAAGGACTTTTTATTAATTTCAAAAACTACTGCCTGTTTGGCGAGTGAGGCCTGTGGAGTTTCCTCTTTTTCTAACCCTACTAATCAAACCCAATGTACTCCAGGTGGAGGATGTTGTTAATATACAGACTATGAAAATGGTATTATTCAGTGATATTCACGCAAATCTCCCTGCCTTGGAAGCATTTTTTGGGGATCTTGAAAATAGAGAATATGATTCTATTTATTGTTTGGGAGATTTAGTAGGCTATAATATTTGGCCGAATGAAGTGGTGAAGGAAATCCAAAAAAGGAAAATTCCTACTATAGCTGGAAATTATGATTTTGGAATAGGAAGGATAAGTGATGATTGTGGGTGTGCCTATAAAACCGATATTGAAAAGGCCAATGGCTCTGTCTCTATTTCTTATACCAATTCAGTAATGCAACCAAGGGAAAGAGCCTATTTAAGGACTCTTCCTGCTCATATTAAGGTAGAATTGCAATTGAATGAGGATAAATTGAACGTATTATTGGTTCATGGTAGTCCTAGAAAAATCAATGAATACCTATTTGAGGATCGGGAGGAGAAAAGCCTAAAAAGGATAATGGAGCAGGCCGATGCGGATATTATGTGTTTTGGTCATACCCATAAACCCTATCATAGAATTTTGGATACTGGAACGGATGGCAATAATCATTTCCGACATGCCATAAATATTGGCTCTGTTGGAAAACCAAAGGATGGAAATCCAATGGGAGCTTATGTCATACTAACCCTAAATCCGAATAGCTCGATTTTGAATAAGGATAGTATCGAAGTAGAATTTGTCCGCTTCCATTATGATATAGAAAAAGCAGCCAAAGCGGTTGAATCTAGTCCATTACCCAATGATTACGCAACAAGTCTTCGCGAAGGCCATTAAACCAATACTATGAAATTTCCGGACGAATTACATTATTCAATAGAGCATATCTGGGTAAAAATTGATAAAGATCAAGTTGTGCTTGGAATCACTGATTTTGCCCAAAGTGAATTGGGTGAAATCGTTTATGTCGATTTACCCAATATAGGTCATCATTTTGACAAGGATCAGGTTTTTGGATCTATAGAAGCATTAAAAACAGTCAGTGATCTTTTTATGCCTGCATCTGGAAAGGTTATAGACGTTAACTCAAAACTTGTTCAAGATCCAAAGTTGGTTAACTCCAATCCTTATGATGAAGGATGGCTTGTTAAAATTAAAATGACCCAATCTGACGAATTAAGTCAATTATTATCGGCAGAAGAGTATTCTAAGGATTTAGGTATTTAAACCCCAATATTAAAATCCTTTTAGATGAAATTGGCTCTATTTTCAGACATTCATGCTAATCTACCTGCTTTAGAGGCCTTTTTGGCCAATTTAGATAAGATGAATCCAGATGGCGTTTACTGTTTGGGCGACCTGATCGGTTACAATATTTGGCCGAATGAGGTTATTGCCGAAATACGTAAGCGGAATTTTTCTACTCTTGTAGGGAATCATGATTTGAAAACCCTTGGCTATGCCTATGAATTAGTTTCGGATGAAAATAGAAATTTCCTCCATACGCTTCCAAGTCATATAAAATTGGAATTCAAGTTAAAAAAAGGACCCATTAATTTTGTTTTTGCCCATGGCAGTACCCGAAGTATTAATGAATATGTTTTGGATGATTTGGATGAAGCCTATCTTCAGGAAATGATGAGTGAGGCAAATGCCGATATTTTATGTATTGGTCATTCGCATAAGCCCTATCATAGAATTTTAGATCGAAACCCGGATAGGTTAAAACATGTTATAAATATTGGTTCTGTAGGAAAGCCCAAAGATGGAAATCCCAAGGGTTGTTATGTGTTAATTACTATTAATGAGGAAAGTTGCTTAAATGAACCTGACGGTATTCGGGTTGAATTTATACGCTTTTCCTATGACATTGAAAAGGTCGTAAAGTCTATTGAAGACAGTCCATTGCCTAATGAATTGGGTGAAAAATTAAGAATGGGAGTTTAATTTAGGATGGTTTAAAACCCAAAGGCCCTTTTGAAAAATTTAATTTTTTAAATAAAGCAATACAACCCAAAAAAGGTCCGATGCATAATAAGGCATAGATAAACTGGGAATTTAATTCGGTTCTTAGGGCGTTGATAAATTGTATGCTTATAATGGTTACGCCATAACCTATACAATTAACAATAGTAAGCGTGGTTCCTTTTATTTCTTTTGGAGCATTTTGGGCAATTAAAGCTGAAAACAAAGGCGAATCCGCCACTACCAACCATCCCCAAATAAATAGAAATGAAATAAAAGCCAATTTGGAAGAATTCAAAAGCATAATGGGGGAGATACCACAACAAATTCCAGAAAGAAGCAGGCATATCTTGACTAATTTTTTGGAATCAAAAAACTGTGAAAGTAAACCACTAATAACGCATGCTAAAGAACCCATTGCAATTATCATAAAGGAAAATAGCGGAACATTAATATGGGCCATAGGGTATCTTTGGTTATACAGGCTAAGCATTAAAGGAAGAAATACCCAAAAGGAGTATATTTCCCACTGATGACCAAAATAGCCCAATGCAATTGATCTGAAATACGGATTATAAAATGCGTTCAGAAATTCTTTAATTTCAAGTTTTGACCCCAAATGCCTATAAGGGCCGTCTGGAATAAGTTTGTAAACTAATGTTCCGCCTATTAAGGCAAAAAATGAGGTGTATAATATTACAGATTCCCAGGGTAAATGTTTTGTTAAACTTTTCAATAAATGGGGGAAAGCCGTTCCCAAAACTAAAGCTCCAATTAAAAATCCCAAGGAACGACCAAGTCCTTGCTTATAATAGTCGGAGGCTATTTTCATTCCGACTGGGTATATCCCTGCCAAAAAGAATCCAGTCGAGAATCTAAATACCATGATCTCAAAAAGGCTTATTTTGGGTATAATAATAATAAGGTTGGCCATCGAAGCTAAAATGGCGCAAATAAAAAAAACCAGAGAAGGGGAAAATCTATCAGAAATACTTAATAAAGCGAAAATCAAAGTCCCAATTATAAATCCAAATTGAACAGAACTAGTCAAAAGGGCTAAATAACTTAAGGAAAGATTCATTTGGATTGCAATATCATTTAAAATAGGATTGGCGGCAAACCATACAGATGTACAAAAGAACTGGGAAATGACTATTACCGGTAATATTTTTCTCACCTTCTATTGCAGATTTAATGAAAATTAATCCTAATAAAAATGGACATTTTTAGGGTATTATAAAGAAAAGAGTATATTTGCTATATATCAATATTGCAATATTATAATAAATGAATGAAAACCTTTATCCTTCTGCGGTTAAAAAGAAAACGTTAAGCTTTTTAGATCGATACCTGACCCTATGGATTTTTTTAGCCATGGGTATCGGGGTAGCTATTGGGTATTTTATTCCTGGTACATCTCATTTTATAAATTCATTTTCAAGGGGTACAACCAATATTCCATTGGCCATTGGATTAATTTTGATGATGTACCCTCCGCTTGCCAAAGTTAAATATGAAAACATGGGAGAGGTTTTTAAGGATACAAAAGTTCTAGCCGCTTCCTTGATCCTAAACTGGATTATTGGCCCGATTTTGATGTTTATACTGGCGATCATATTTTTAAAAGATCACCCTGCTTATATGGTGGGGTTAATTTTGATTGGTTTGGCGAGATGTATTGCCATGGTGGTCGTTTGGAATGAACTGGCTGAGGGAAATAGAGAATATGCAGCAGGACTAATTGCTTTAAATAGTATTTTTCAGGTATTCCTTTATAGCCTTTATGCCTATCTATTTATTACCATTTTGCCACCCTTGTTTGGTTTTAAAGCTTTAAAAGTAAATATCACCATTGGGGAAATAGCAAAAAGCGTTGGAATATATTTAGGTATTCCATTTCTGGCAGGCATCTTAAGTCGGTATACTTTTATTCGAATAATGGGTTTGGATTGGTTTCAAAATAAATTTTTACCCTTTATTTCTCCCATTACTTTAATTGCCTTATTATTTACCATCCTGGTGATGTTTAGCCTAAAGGGTCATCTTATAGTTCAAATTCCTTTGGATGTTTTTCGTATCGCATTGCCCTTGGTAATTTATTTTGGAATCATGTTTATTTTTAGTTTTTTTATTGGAAAATCCTTTGGAGCTGATTATTCTAAAAGTACAACCATTGCTTTTACGGCTACCGGGAATAATTTCGAATTAGCTATCGCGGTTGCCATTGGAGTATTTGGAATTAATTCGGGAGAAGCCTTTACAGGTGTTATTGGCCCATTGGTGGAAGTTCCAGCCCTAATTGCCCTAGTTAATTTGGCCTTTTGGTTCCGAAAAAAATATTATTCAATCTCAAAAGAGTAATCTATTTAATATTTTTTAAAAGAATGGGTTTAACCAGAACAGATAATTATTCGATTGATCAAAATCAGCTTTCTAAAATGATGAAGGTAATATCCCATCCTGCTAGAATCGCTATTCTACAATATATAATAGATGCTAATCAATGTATTGGAAATGACTTATTAGACGTTTTGGGGCTTGCTCAGCCCACTATTTCCCTCCACCTTAAAGAATTAAAACTAGCGGGTCTAATTAAGGGAACTATTAGGGGAACTAGCCTTAGTTATTGTATTAATAAGGAAAAATGGGATGAGTATAGAGATACATTTTCAGCCTTTTTTGTATCAATTGACGAAAGGGAACAGAACTGCTAGCTAATTCCATTATTTAGGATTTCCATAAAAAGTATTTTAATTTTTTGAAAAAAAAGGGGCTTTAAGGGTAAAATTAAATCCGATGGCTTTTCTGATTCTTGTTATTAACAAATCCTCAAATAATCATTATATTCGATTTTAAATGATTCGTTCCTGGCAGGATCAATCGAATTTCTCCTTATTCTATGATTCGCTTAATAGGTAATTTTTGTTCTTTACTACCTTTTAAGCTACTATTGAATGTATTCCCACATTGGGAATTTACTTCCTATCCTGGCATTAAAAAGGGGATATTTTTGGGTTTCCTTTTATTCCCAAGCCTTTCGTACGCACAGATAAATTCTTTTGGTGAAAATACAGATAGGAGAGAGGATAGCCTGAACCTTAGCATGGGAATGGATAACCTTAATCAAGTTTTTAAGAATCGCTTAAGGGAGAATTTGAAAATATATAGTGGATCCGAATTTATTTTTCAAAATAAGGCTATAAAGGGAAGTCCTTTTTTAGATGGGGATTTTATAGAAACCGATATTTTTTTTGAGGACTATTTGTATCGAAAAGTTCCTGCCAAGTTTGATTTAAATACGGGACAATTGGTTATCCAGGATTACTTTAATAAAAACCTGATCGAAATTAATCGCCAAAAAGTACCCTATTTTATAAGGAATCATAATCTATTTGTTCGAATGATGCCCGATTCGGATATAAACCGAAATTTAAAAGAGGGTATTTATGAATTGATTTGGAATAAAAAAATTTCAATTTATGTATTGAGAGAAAAAATTTCAGGCAATGTTTCGGGTGTCGGGGTATTTGAGAATGCTTTTTTAGAGTATGATCATTATTTTATGAAAATTGGCCAAGGTTTTTATCCATGTGATGATATGAATGCCTTTTTAAAAAATATTCCAGACCATAAAACAGAATTGAAAGAATATATACGTTCCCAAAAACCATTTTCCAAACAGGATTTTGAGGGTAAACTATTGGTTTTGGCCAGAAAATACGCTGATTTAAAAATGAATGAATAAAACAGGGCTATTGGTTTTCTTTTTATGGATGAGTTTTATTCAAAATCTTAGTGCCCAGGATACTACCCGCTATTCTATTTCTTTAAAGAATCGGCCCTTTATAGAATTTGTAAAAGGCATTGAAAATGCCTCCCAAATTAGGTTTTATTATGATTCATCCGAATTAGATAGCCTTCAGGTAAATGTAGAGGTGCACGGAATCAGTTTAACCCAAATTTTAAAACAAATTTTTCAGAATTCTCCGTATCGATTTTCAATAGATAACCAATCCCGAGTATTTTTAAGCAAGGATGTTGAGGTTCAAACCACGCTTCCCCAGGGGTATTTTACCGGTGGAACAGGAGCGGATTCAATTCATATTCCCAAGGATTTGCCAGATAAGGAATTCATCAATCGCAAAGAAATCATTACCGGCCCAGAAAATAAATTAATTGTAGTTGGGGTAATGAACCCTTCCCTGCATAAATCGGAAATTCGAATTTCCGGTTATATTAAAGATTTGAGTACTGGGGAAGGCATATACGGTGCGTCTATTCGATGGGATAATCATATTCGTGGGGTGATTGCCGATCAGTATGGCTATTATTCCATCAGTCTTAGCCCGGGTAGGCATACCCTATTTATAAATAGTGCAGGGATGACAGAAACCAAAAGGATTATCCAATTGAATAATGATGGAAAATTAGATATTTATTTAAGGGAATTTATATCAACTTTACGAACGGTCACGGTTACTGCTGAAAAAGGATTGAACGTTCAAAGTGCCCAAATGGGTTTAAACCGACTTTCTTTTAAACAAATAAAGCAGGTCCCGGTAGTTTTTGGAGAAGCAGATGTGATTAAAGTTATTTTGACCTTGCCGGGAGTCAGCGCTGTAGGCGAAGCAAGCAATGGATTTAATGTTCGAGGAGGAGCGACTGATCAGAACCTTATATTATTAGGGGATGCGACCATATTTAATCCCAGCCATTTATTTGGCTTTTTCTCTGCCTTTAATCCCGAAGTAGTAAAAGGCATTGAACTCTATAAATCCGCTATTCCGGAAAAATATGGAGGAAGGTTAAGTTCGGTTTTAGACCTATCCTTACAAGATGGTAATAAAAAGCAATGGACCGGCGATTTAGGAATAGGACCTGTTACCGGAAAACTTACCTTACAAGGCCCCTTAATCAAGGATAGAACGAGTATGATTTTAGGCCTTAGAACCACCTATTCGGACTGGGTTCTAAAAACCATAAACGATAATGCTATTCGGGTAAATAATGCCGACTTTAATGATGGTAGTATCCATATTCATCATTTTATCAATGAAAAAAACTCATTATATCTATTGGGCTATTTCAGTAATGATCGATTTCGAATTGGAAACGATACCACGTATAAATATGGGAACCTGAATGCCAATATAAAATGGAAACATATTGCAAACGATCATTTGGTGAATATTACGACCTTGGGTTTGGATCATTATTCCTATGATGTTAATACGAGTTTGAATAAAACTACGGCCTTTGATTTAGGCTTTCATATCAATCAGGATCATTTTAGAACGGATTTCACCTATTCGCCTAATAATACCCATAAAATTGATTTCGGATTGAATTCCATTTTATATCATATTTTTCCTGGGAGTTTAAAGCCTAATAATGCCAGTTCATTAGTCCTTTCCAATATTGTACCCCCTGAACAAGGACTCGAATCGGCTATTTATATGGGCGATGAGTATAGTTTAAGTTCAAAGATTCTTATAAATGGAGGAATCCGGTATTCTTTATTTAGCTATTTGGGTCCCCATGCTGTCCGAAGGTATTCACCGGGCTTACCCAGAGATACTTCTACCCAAATAGGCATTCAAAATTATGCCTCAGGATCCTTTATCAAAACCTATTCTTCACCCGAAATACGGTTCTCCTTTCGATATTCCCTTTCGGATATCTCCTCTATAAAATTAAGCTTTAATACCCTTACTCAATATATACACTCGATTTCCAATACAATAGCGGTTTCACCCACCGATATATGGAAACTTTCTGATACTTATATAAAGCCTCAAAAAGGAAGTCAAATTTCGATGGGATATTTTAGAAACTTTAATCAGAATAATATCGAAGCCTCTGTCGAATTATATTATAAAACGCTTCATAATTATTTGGATTATAAAAGTGGTGCCAGTTTGCTCCTTAATGCACATTTAGAAACGGATATTATTAATACCAAAGGAAAGGCCTATGGAATTGAGTTTTTATTAAAGAAAAATTCCGGCAAATTGAATGGATGGATTAGCTATGCCTATTCCCGAACCTTCCTGAAGCAGGATGATAGCCTTGCCGGAGAAACTATAAATAGAGGAGCTTATTATCCGGCCAGTTTTGATAAGCCGCATAACTTTAATTTCATTGGTAATTATCGATTTACCCATCGATACTCCATGTCCTTAAATATAATTTATAGTACTGGTAGGCCGATTACGCTTCCACTGGCCACCTTTTTATTGGGAGGGGCAAATTCTTTATTGTATTCGGATCGAAATCAATATAGGGTTCCCGATTATTTTAGAACCGATTTATCCTTTACCCTGGATGGAAACCATAAAATTCACCAAAGATTTCATAGTTTCTGGTCCTTTGGGGTTTATAATTTAACCGGTAGGCAAAACGCCTATTCCAATTATTTTACCCAAATAAATGGTAAAATTCAGGGTTATCAGCTTTCTATTTTTGGAACGGCTATACCCTTCGTTACCTATAATATTCATTTTTAAGATGGGAAAATTTAAACTATTCGGTTGTCTGCTCATCCTTTTCTTCTTATATCTAAATTTTTCCTGCCTTAAATCCTATAATCCAAGTATTCAATCTGCCAGTAACGCCTACTTGGTAGTGGATGGGATTATCAATACGCAAGGTCGTACCCTTATTCATTTAAGCCGTACACAAAGTATATCATCCGCCAAAAATCCACCTGCAGAAATAGGGGCTAGTTTATCGATTTTGGATATTAATGGAAATTCTTATCCTTTTAACCCTACCCAAAATCCTGGAATCTATTCGAGCGATTCTTTAATTTTAAATGCAGGGTCCTATAAATTAAAAATTACCACTTCGAATGGTGAAATTTATCAATCCGATTGGGTTATTCCTAAAAATAGCCCAGCCATTGATAGTATAAACTGGAAAAATCAAAATGGGGTTCAGATTTTTGTGAATACCCATGATCCCATTTCCCAAACCCATTATTATCGATGGCAATATGTTTTCACCTACGAATATCATTCGCAATTAGTCGCAGCCTGGGGCCTATCCAATGGATATATCTTTCCTCTTCCCCCCCTGGTTCAATATAATACCTGCTATCCGGTTGTTAATTCCAATAAAATATTGGTGGCCAATTCTTTAGCATTAAAACAAGATATCATTTCGCAACAGTTAATTGCCTCTATTCCGCAAAATGATTCAATCCTAGATTATAGACTGAGCGTTCAGGTTATTCAATATGCCTTAAATCCTCAATCCTATTCGTATTGGAATTTAATTCAAAACAATTCTCAATCCCTAGGTACTCTATTCGACCTTCAACCCTCCCAACTCAACGGAAATATTCATTGTCTTAGCCATCCATCGGAGCCGGTTGTAGGCTATTTAAGCGCAGGAACGGTTTCAACGGCTAGGATTTTTATCAGCCATTCCAGCCTGCCTAATTGGAAATCGCCTCCCTCTGATTATAATTGCCTTGAAAAAATAATTTCGACTCAGCCGGGTAATCCCTATTTATATACCTATCCGGATACCAGCTACGCTCCTTATTATTTTCAATCCCAGGGTTCATCTCCACCGCTTTTACATATAGCTAAAAAGACCTGTTTGGATTGTAGAGTAAATGGTCAAACCAATGTTAAACCCTCATTTTGGTAATCCCTACTATGAATAGGATAATAAAACCAGGTATACTTTCAGTCATTGGGTTTTTTTTGCTTTTCTTCCTTAATCAGGAATTAAAAGCTCAGGATAGCCTTGGATGGGTTAAAACAATTCGAGAATATCATGCCAGAACTATAAGGGAAAAGCTTTTTGTACATACGGATAGGGAACAATATATCGCCGGGGAAAAGCTCTGGTTAAAAATATATAGTATGGATGAAGGATTATCCTATCCTCTTAAAATTAGTCGGATTGTATATTTGGAATTATTAGATAAAGATCTAAATCCTAGGGTACAAATAAAGGCCGGTTTGGAGGATGGCCATGGTCATTCCTATATAAGTATTCCTAAAAGTATGATCACGGGTAATTATACCTTGAGAGCCTATACCCAGTGGATGAAAAATGAAAATCCCGAATTCTATTTTACAAAAACCATTTCGGTAATAAATCCCTATATAGCACAAAAACCCTCGAAATTATCCTCCAAGACCTCATATACCCTGGATATACTTCCTGAAGGTGGCAATTTGGTAAATGGTATTCGGTCACAAATAGGTTTTAAAATTTCAGACCAAAATGGAAAAGGGGTAGAGGCGTCTGGATGGCTTACTTGCCTCCAAACCAAAAAATCCGTTTCCCTAAAAACCCTTTATAAGGGAATGGGCAAGTTTGAATTTATTCCTAATAAAAGCCTGGATTATTATCTAAGTTTTAAACTTTCCGATACTTTAATCCATCAAAAATTGCCCAAAGCATTTGATGAAGGGTATACTTTGGCTATAGTAAAGGAGGATAGTCTGGTAAAAGTAATGGTTAAATGCAGCCCTGATTTAAAGGGATTGCCGATTTATTTATTGGTAGAAAATAGAGATCAGGTAAAAGGAATGGAAAACGCCTTCATGAAATCTGATTCACTCCTCCTTCTTATCCCCAAAAGGAAATTAGGGGAGGGTGTAATTGACTTTATTTTATTTAATTCTAAAGGTAAACCCATTGCCGATAGAATCCTTTTTGAGCGTCCGAAAATGGTTTTATCTATTGAAGCGAATTTAAGTGCTACAAATTGGTCAAAAAGGTCTCCCATCCAATTAGAATTAAGTACTCTGAATCCTTCCGGTAAACCAGAATCCTCCAATCTATCTTTATCGGTTTTTTTATTGGATAGTTTAAATAGAATCCCAACTGAAAATATTCAATCCTATGTATTTCTCCGCTCTGAAGTTAAGGGACGAATAGAAAATCCCAATGACTATTTTAATAAGGACAACCCAAAAGTGGATGAACAAGGGGATTTGCTCATGCTGACTCAGGGTTGGAGAAGAATTAAATGGGAAGAGATCTTAAAAAAGGACCCTAATTATTTTCAGTATCTTCCTGAACGAGAGGGATTCCTGATTCAAGGAAAAGTTATTAATAAGGTAAATGGAAGCCCAGTTCCCCATATACTTACTTCTCTCAGCAAACCAGGAAATCATTTTGATTTCCAACCCTGTATAAGCGATGAAAACGGAAATGTTTATTATTCCTTTAAGCCTTTTCAAGGAAATTATGACCTGGTGAGCCAAACCATCAATAAGGCCGATTCGAATTATAGGATAGATCTGGAAAATCCATTCAGTGAAAAATTTGGGAAGTATACTTTAGAGCCCCTAAACCTAAGCCCTGGTATTCGTCAATCCTTATTAAGCCAAAGCATTTCATCGCAAATTCAGGATGTTTTTTATGCCAAAAAGTTAAAATATTTAGAGGGCATTAAAAGCCTCGATACGACTCGTTTCTATGGAATTCCGGATCGTAATTATAATTTGGATGAATACAAAAGGTTTACCAATATGGAAGAGGTGATCCGGGAATATATTCTGGATGTGCACCTACGAAAAAAATCAGGAAACTTTGATTTCTATGTTTCAAATACTCCATTGCTAAGTTTTTTTGATGATCCTCCATTAGTACTTATGGATGGAGTACTCATAAAGGATATAAATAAATTAATGGCCTTTGATCCTTTAAAAATCAAAGGAATTGAGGTAATAAGTCGAACCTATTTCCAGGGACCCTTATTAAATGAAGGCATTATTTCATTTAGAACCTATAAAGGAGATTTGGCAGGCTTTTCATTGGATCCATCCTCATTGAGTCAGGAGTTTAAAGGGCTTCAAAATAATCTTGAATTTTACTCTCCCCAATATGAATCGGCTAAAGAGAAAACCAGTCGTTTACCGGATTTCAGAAATGAATTGTATTGGAACCCAGAAATTCAAACGGATAATAATGGAAAATCGGTTTCTCGATTTTATACCTCCGATGATACGGGTGAATACGCTATAGTGGTGCAGGGAAGAAATTCGACCGGATTATACGGATCCAAAATATTGACGTTCAAAATCAAAAATTAAACCTAGGGTATTTGGCTACCCTAATTGGAGAATACTCTACCGAATTTCTTTATAAAATTCAATGCCATACCCTTTCAATCGGTTCCCAGTGATAAAGACTTAGAATTTTTAAATCAATAAGCCCTATAAAAAAAGAGGGCCCTTTCTATACTTTAGAATAGGGCCCTCATTTAAAAAAGTATTAGAATGAACTAGTTCTTCCTTACCAAAATAGTTTTAGTTGGGAAAACATCCGATTCAATACGAATGATATACAATCCGGAAGGTAAGTTAGGCAGATTCGAATCCAGGGTTTTAAGGTTTTGACCTTTATTAAGGGTTTCCATAGCCTCATCATACACGATTCTTCCGGTTAAATCAAATAGACTTACCTTAAATTGTCCTGATTCTGGAGCATTCAGGCTAATATTTAAATTATTTCCAAAAGGTACCGGATAAGCGGTTGCCTGAACCGTATTGGATTTATTGGGATCGAAATAGGCTAATTGCTCCTTATTGATGCCTCCAACACTAACATTTGGAATATTAGGCGGAATTTGATGAGCTTGTAAAACCAAAGCCGAAAGAATTCCATAGGTAGATCCAGGAGCCGATTTTACCACCAAGTTTATAATACCGCTGGCATTGGCCTGAATATTATTCAATTGACTGGTATTACTAATATTATTCGCAGAATTTAAGGTTACCGATTTACCATTCACTGTGAAGCTGGTATTACCTGTATCAAATGGATTTCCCCAACTATTAAAGAATACTAAATCGTAGCTGGTAGAAAGGGATAATCCTGAAAAGGTAATTATGGCGCTATCCGGGTTCTGTACATAATACTGGCCTCTAATTACTTTATCCGGATAAATCCCCGAATTATTTCCGGTAACTGCCCCCTGAATATTAGCCCCATCAAAATTATGGGTAAGGGTAACCGTTATACCAGTATTCGAACCGCTTGTATTCGTTAAATTGGGGATACTTAAACCTGTGGATGGTAATGAATTAAACGAATTCCAAGGAGCTCCGGCAGGTTGATCGGAATCAAATTGAACATCTACCATATATTGAAGCGTGGTTCCATAAGCGATATTACCGGCCACGGATAAGCCTAATTTATTCTTCGACTTTATTTGGTAGAAATATCCTGTGTTGATGGTCAATCCAGTGTTTGTATAGGTTGTATAGGCTGCATTCACTGAATCGATTAAGGTATAGGGGCCTGTAGAAGCACTTGCTCTATAAATATAATAGGAGCTTGCACTGGCAGCTGCCACCCAATTTAATTTAATTGCGGTGGTTGAACTTCCATGTGCGGTTAATAACGTAGGCGGGCTAGGTGGGCTAGGTGGAATGACGATTCCATTTGAATAGGATTGGAATACAATAGCATTTATATACGCCGAGGAGGCATTAATATCCTTGGCAATTTTTAAAGTAATGATTCCACTCGCATTAGGGGCTACGCCTTTAATGCTTACTGTATTATTGGTATTATTGGTTCCATCCAGACTGACTAGGGTGGAGCCTATAGCAAAATCAGTTATAGCGCCTGACCATGGATGAGCCCAACTGGTAAAGAAGGTGAAATTGTAAAGATTATTGGTATTTAAGCCTGAAATCTGGATTTTGGCTGTATCCGAATTACTATAGGAGAATGAGGAGGAAATAACAGCATCTGGATAGACTCCCGAATTATTTCCGGTTAAGGCACCCGATGCAGGCGCTCCAAAATTGCTCAAAAGGGTCATCGTACCGGAAGCCTTTCCATTCTGGTCATTTAAATTAAATATCGTTCCAGAGTTTACATTGAATCCTGTATTATTCCAAGGAGAAGGGGCCATATGGGCATTATCCCCAAAATTAATATAGGTAGAAGTATAAACCGTACCACTTATATATACGTTAAAACTCTGGGTTGTAATTCCTCCAAAGGCATCTTTAGCGGTAAGAGTTAGGGTATGGCTTCCGCTATCCGCCAAAATGGGTGAAAGGCTTAAATAACCGGCTCCGTTTCCCTGATCTGTAAATTTAGCCGTTCCAAATAATCCTGATAGACTTAGAGTGATACTGGTACCGGAACGAAGACTGGCCGAAACATGTAAGGTATCCTGGGTATTGATATTATAGCTTGCGTTCGCTATGGTCGCAATTACCGGTGGTTTATCGGTGGTCGTAAGGCTTACCGTATTGGAATAGGGTGATAAACCTAAACTATTGGAGGCTGCCACTTTATAGGCATAAGAAGCCATTCCACGGGCAGAAGTATCTAAATAAGTATTCTGATTGGGGTTGGTTGATCCTGGATTAATCTGAACAAAGGTTCCAACGACCCCTCCCGTAACGGGAGCCCGATAAACCGCATAGTTGGCGGCATTATTGGCAGTATTTATCCAGCTTAGCTTAACCCCGGGTAGAGAATCTTTTGCCACTAAGGTATTAGGAGCCGTTGGGGCTGATTTAACCTGATTGGGATTGGTATAGGTTTGGAATACCAGGGCATTGATATAAGCCGAGGAGGCATTGATATCTTTCGCAATTTTTACGGTAATGATACCCGCAGCATTTGGAGCTACCCCTTTAATACTCACCGTATTATTTGAATTGTTCGTACCATCCAGGGAAACCAGAGTTGAACCGATGGCAAAATCGGTAATCGCACCCGACCAAGGATGGGCCCAGCTACTAAAGAAGGTGAAATTATATAAATTGGCCGTATTTAATCCAGAGAATTGAATTTTAGCGGTATCGGCATTTCCATATGAGAACGATGATGAAATAACGGCATCCGGATAAACTCCTGAATTATTGCCCGTGCTCATTCCTGAGGCTGGTGCACCAAAATTACTCAATAAAGTCATAGTACCAGATGCTTTTCCGGTTTGATCCAATAGGCTGAAATTGGTTCCTGAATTCACATTGTACCCAGTATTATTCCAAGGAGAGGGGGCCGCATGGGCATTATCTCCGAAATTGATATAGGTGGAGGTATAGGTGGTTCCACTTATGGTTATGGTGAAACTTTGGGTAGTGGTTCCTCCAAAACTATCTTTAGCCGATAATATAAGGGTATGTTTGCCCGTATCAGAAACTAGGGGAGACATGGCCAAAAGTCCTGTACCATTCCCCAAATCTTTAAAGGTGCTCGATCCGAATAAACCAGAAAGGCTTAAGCTAAGGCTGGTACCCGACAAAGGTGTAGCACCGATCGTTAAGCTATCCTTGGTATTTATATTATAGGTTTGATTCGCGATGCTATTGATTTGGGGAGGCTTATTGGCCGTATTCACTTTAACGATATTCGAATAAGGTGAATTTCCAAAGGAGTTTAAAGCATTGATTTTATAGTAATACGTTGCATTGCCTTGTGCACTGGCATCGAGATAACTGGTAGCGGTTCCGCTTAATGCCGATGTGGTTAATAGGCTGTATTTCGTAGTATCCCCATTCGAAGGCGTTCTATATACCTGAATACCAGTGGCATTGGTGGAAGTATTTACCCATGTAAGTTTCTCAGCTGGAAGGCTATCCTTAACCGCTAAACTGATAGGGGCAGTAGGAGCCGTTTTATTTAGGTTTGGATTGGAATGCGATTTAAATACCAGAGCCCCTAAAAGAGCGTTCGAGGATATGGCCGATTTTGCCATTTTAATCGTAATATTTCCATTGGCATCCGGAATCAATCCATTTATACTAACTGTTTTGGAAGTATTATTTTTACCATCCAAATTTACCTGAGTATTACCCACTGCATAAGTTGTCACAGCACCAGACCAAGGATTAGCCCAACTACTAAAGAAGGAAAGATCGTATAATAAGTTTTGGTTCAGTCCTCCCAATTGAACGGAAATGGTATCGGAACCGGTATAGGAAAAACAGGATTGGGTAACGATATCGGGGTAAATTCCTGAATTATTACCCGTAATAGCCCCGGAATTATTGGTACCCGACCAACCCTGCAATAAGGTTAATTTTCCTGAAGGCAATCCTTTTTGATCCAATAAATTAAATACTTTACCAGCACCAATATTCCAACCGGTGGTATTCCATGGGGACGGTGCAATATGAGCATTATCCCCAAAATTTAAGTATGTATAATCGGTTGCATTATTTACAGTTATTCCAATGGTGGTGGTGGAAACCCCGCCAACCCCATCTGCAACCGTTGCATTTAATGTATATATACCCGAATCAGAAGGTTTCGGTTTAATATTGAAACTTACTGTTCCATTTGCATTGATAGTATATTTAACAAAGGATGGAATCGCACTAAAGGTCCAGGACAGTTTGGCTCCGGCATTTATATCGGTAGCACTTAAAACTTTTAGGGTAGAGTCCCCTCCACTGATTTGGAAAGCGGTAATGGGAATAATGGATGGAGGATAGGCTTGGTTAACAGTTAATTTAATGGTATCAAAGGTTGAACCATAGATGGAAGTGGCCTTCAATATCATTGTAAATTTGCCCGTATCCTGAACCATATTCGGATTCAAATTAAGGGTTCCTGTACCGTCCCCAAAATCTTGTAAAGTAGCAAAGCTGGGAATCTTTACCGAACTAAAGGTTACGGCCGCACCGGTAGGATCATAGGCAAATAAACTCAATGTTAAAACGGATGCAAATCGCATCGTTTGGGGAGCAATCGCCTTGAAGGGTGGGGGAGGATAGGCTTGAGTAGGAACTTTAAGGGTACTGGAAAAGCCTGAATTTCCCGTAGCATTTTGTGCCACTACTTTATAATAATAGTTGGTGCTTCCTACCAGGGTGGAATCGGTATAACTTATAGATGCTAAATTAGGATTTTGAGCTACCGTTGTTCCATATACCTGGAATTCATAAATCGAATAACCAGCTGTAGTATAACGGGACGTTCCCAGCATTCTAACATAACGTCCTGATCCCGAAATAGGAATATCATTGGAAAGGGCTGAATTACCCGATATGGTGGAAACGGTTGTCCAATTTATGGCATCATTAGAAAGTTGAATTT
>Ga0209067_10000256_pt1 | contig 36505 bp, 33 predicted proteins | sample ColStrG_CSR_2013_FD_187199 | JGI IMG/M metagenome (GOLD analysis project Ga0209067, IMG submission 187199) | Freshwater sediment microbial communities in response to fracking from Pennsylvania, USA - Cold Stream Run_MetaG_CSR_2013 (SPAdes)... | ecosystem: Environmental > Aquatic > Freshwater >... | reverse complement strand
GCCCTATCTCAATTATTACATCGTTGATCACGAAGCGGAAGCTTATGAAGCGATCAACATATTGAGTGATGCCAGCAAGGGCAAAGCCAATTTTTTCATTCTCGACCGGTTCGAGAAATTTTCCGCTTCAGATGTGCAGATGTATGCCAACGCATTCCCAGCCACACAAATTATTGAGTTCGATCCGAAGTATTCCCGTCTAATGTCATTCATTCTTGACCGGGTCTATGTCTTTGACGGCGATCTTAAAAGTATTCCAAGCGATGATGCCAATACGTTCGTAACCAAGAGCGGCAAGATCACCAAGCGCAGATTCAGTTTGAGTGGCGGTTCGGTGGGTTTGTTTGAAGGGAAGAAAATTGGCCGCGCTAAGAATCTTGAAAAACTTGATAAGGAGATCAAAGAGTTTTCAAAGAAACTGGAAGATGTTCGCCACAGCCTTGTGGATCGGCAGCGCGAACTGGAACGCCTGCGCAACAATACCCTGAAGCAACAAATTGAGGAAGCGCAAAATGCGATCAAGCTAGTGAATGATGAATTCATTTCGGTGAAGACTAAAAAAGAACAGTTTCACAGCATGCTCAGCAGCGCGGACTTGCGCCGGGAAGACATCCTTGAAAAGATTGAAACTCTTTCGCAGGAGATTGCCGAAATGCGACCCAAGGCACAACTCGCGCAACATGAACTCAATTCGCACGATGAGAAATTAAAACTTATCGTGACCGAACTGACAGCACAAAACGAGTTGCTCAGTCAAAAGTCAGCCAATTACAACGAGCAAAATATTTTCTTTCATCAGCAGGAGAATAGGGTGAAGAGCGTCGAGCAGGAAATTCGCTTCAAGCAGGAGAGCATGGAGCTGAGCAGCGTGCGCATTCAAACCAATTCGGAGGAGCTGCATAAGAATGAAGAAGAAATCCTGGCCATCACCACCACGGCGCAAACCAGCGATGAAGAACTCATCGGCATGTATGCAGAAAAAGAGGAGATGGAAAAAGGATTGAGCGAAGCGGAGAAAGAATATTACAGTGGCCGGGGCGAGATCGACCAATATGACAAAGACCTTCGTGAGATTCAACATCAACGGCAGAACATCGACACGCTACTGATGGAACTACAAAGCCAGCTCAACGACAGTAAGCTGCAATTGAATTCGGTAAAAGAAAGACTCTCTGTGGAGTTTAATGTTGATCTCGATTCAGTGGTCGGCGAACCAACACCCCAAGAAGCCGAAGCCTTCGCCAAAGCTGATGAAGAAAAATTACGTAGCGAGGTAAGCAAAATCCGTGAAAAGCTCGACAACATGGGGCCGATCAACCCCATGGCTATGGAAGCCTACAACGAGATCAAGCAGCGTAATGATTTTATTATTGCACAAAAAGATGATTTATTGAAAGCGAAAGAGTCGCTCTTCAGTACGATCAGTGAGATTGAAGCGGTGGCCAGCGAAACCTTCATGGTCGCTTTCAACCAAATCAAAGAACATTTCGTAAAAGTATTTCGCTCACTTTTCAACGAAGGGGATGATTGCGATCTCAAACTATCTGATCCCAGCAAGCCATTGGAGTCTGAAATTGATATTATTGCCAAGCCAAAGGGCAAACGACCGCTGACGATCAATCAGCTTTCCGGTGGAGAGAAGACCTTGACCGCCACGGCGCTTCTATTCTCCATGTATTTATTGAAGCCAGCCCCGTTCTGTATTTTTGATGAGGTGGATGCGCCGTTGGATGATGCCAATATTGATAAATTCAACAACATCATCCGCAGCTTCAGCAAAGAAAGCCAGTTTGTGATTGTGACCCACAACAAACGTACGATGACCACTACCGATGTGATCTATGGGATCACGATGGTAGAAAAAGGAATCTCGCGTGTGGTCCCCGTGGATTTGAGAGAGTTAGCATAACTTTATCAGCAGGAAAATTATATCGAGGTTCGTGTGAGCACGAACCTCTTTTTTTAGTCGGTTCAAATGAAAACTACTACCGATTTATACGCTACTTCCCGGGGTGATAACTCCGCTCCACCTGTTGCATCACGTCTTCTTTGTAGAACAGGACGTCTTTAAATTTGCCTTCGCAATACATGGAGGCCTGATCTTTAAAATGGGGCGAGGCAGGATCACCGGAAGCGCCACCGGTCATGACCGATCGAGCTTTCACTTTTTTTCCAAATTCCACAACCGCCACAAAACTATTACCCACCGTTCCGTACATTTTCTTTGTATTGGGGTAGCGTCTGCTTCCGAAAGCAGCCAGTGACCCCCAGAAGGAAGACGTAAATGGAACAGCCATGCTGGGAAGGGCATCATCGAAGCCTGCATCAATCTTTCCACTTAGCCGCTGATACCGATTCACTTCACCCCACCCCATTTTCCAAGTGCCAAAGTCGCGTTGCAAATCAGCCATGCATTCTTTTAACGCTTTTACTTTTTCTGATGCCGTCGTTTTTTCCTCCAGAAAACTAATCACGCTCAATTGATCAAGCATGGCCGGAATTCTCGACAAGACAGTTTGCCGGAGTTTCTGTGCCCAAAAAATGGCAAGCGTAGTTGGCACCGACGTTTCGGACCAGCGCAAATCCCAATTCTTCAACAGTTGAATGGGTTCCTTGAGGTAGGAAAGGGAATCGTTAGTCGAAGAAACTTCATCGCCGGCGCGAATAAATGAAGGCAACAATTTTTCAAATCCCGGTAAATAAGAATCTCGCGAGATGGCAATGAGTTTATCCAGTGTAAAATTCTTTTGACCTTTCAGAAGTTGCACCGCATGTAAACCGCGCGCATTCTCGACGTCCGGAGCCATGTAGAGAGGAAAATCGCTGCGCTTCGGGCTATTTGCCCCTGCCACAGTGAAGGGTGTCGCATTACAATTCTGAATCCACCCGTTAGCCGGATTAAAAACCTGAATCATCTCGCTGGGTTCATGCAATCCTTTCCACTCGGTGGCAGGATTGGTTCCATCCACCGGTTCATTCCAGTTAAACTGCGGATCGCGTCGCGGCATAAAATTGCCGTGCCAGTAAGCAATGTTGCCCTGATCATCGGCATATACCGTGTTATTAGACGAATTCGTACGCAGCAACATTGTACTTTTAAATTCATCCAAAGAATTTGCTTTGGTGCGTTGATAAGACTGTGTTAGTGCTTTCACCGGCTCCACCATCAACTTTACGCTAATCCATGTTTTATGGCGCTGCGCAATAATGGGCCCGTGGTGAGTCCGGTAGGTGGTAAATTCCTTTCTTGAAATTGAATTTCCTGTCTTGTAAGCAATTGCAACTTTTTCTTCTTGCAGGGCACGCACCTCTTTTCCGTATTTGTAATAAAGCCCGTTATTCTTTTTAATGATCGCTTCTTTATACTCGTCAATCACATCGGCCTGGCTTGACGTATGCATCCATCCGCAGTGTTGGTTGAATCCCTGGTAGATGAAGAATTGCCCCCAGGTAGCTGCCCCGTAAGCGTATAATCCTTCTTCACTAACTACTTGTAATTCCGATCGGAAATAAAAAGACGTGTGGGGATTGATCAAAAACAAGGCATTGCCCGTAGCGCTGATGGAAGGTGAAATAGCAATGCCATTCGAGCCGCGAGGCTCTCCCAATCCATCATCACTGACTTCTTCTTTCAAATCACCAGGCAGTTTCCCATAAAATTCTTTCAACTCATTCAGGGATACCGATTCGATATCTCCACCAATACTGCCTTCGCTGAAAAGCAACGGCATCCACGGCTGAAAGCGAGTAAGCAATTTGGGTTTGATTTGGGGATGGGTGAAGAGATAATAATTTACGCCATCGGCGAAAGCATGGCACAATTTTTTCATCCAGTCGGGAGACGCCTTATATAAGGTGATGGCTTTGGTCGTATCGATAAACAAACGCATCCTCAGATCGTGGTAGATAAAATTCTCTCCTTCCGCCTCCGCCAGCCGAGCAGTGGCGGTGAGATAATTGCGTTCTACTCTCGCAAAGTCGTCCTCACACTGGGCATACAGCATTCCAAACACAGCATCTGCATCCGTCTTTCCATAGACATGTGCCACACCCCAGTGGTCGCGGAGGATGGTGATGTTTTCCGCTTGTTTTTTCCAATTCAAAATCTCCGCGGTGGTAAAGGGCTGCGCATAGCAGGGAGAAGCAAGTAAAAAGAATAGGATAATTTTTTTCATTCCTCAGCGTTGGTTGACAAATATCATGATTCCGAATATAAGAAAAACTATATTTTTACGGGCTTGCTTTTTTTCTAACGGCTACGGTTAACGACACCACACTGATGTTCAAAAATTTTCTCCTTTCCATTTTCATGATTATTCTTATTCTCCTTGTCTGGCAATGGCCGTTGATCAACTACGGAGCACGGATGGGTTGGGGACAATTAAAAATTATTTGGGGAGCAAAACCCGTTGAGACATTTTTGAATGATCCCCATTTTCCCGATTCACTCAAAACGAAATTGCACCTCATAGAAGAAGTAAGAAAGTTTGCCATCGACTCCCTCGGACTCAAAGACACGGAGAACTACAAAACATTGTTTGATCAACGTGGCCAGGAATTGATGTGGGTGGTCCAAGCCTGCGGGCCATTTGAACTTAAACCCAAGCTTTGGCACTTTCCCGTGGTTGGCGATTTGCCCTACAAGGGTTTCTTCGAAAAAGAAAAAGCCTTGGAAGAGCGAAAAAAACTAGTCAATGAAAATTATGATGTGAGCATTCGTAATCCAGGAGGCTGGAGCACCCTGGGCTGGTTTACCGATCCCATTTTAAGTGACATGCTCAAGCGCAGCGATGGGGATCTGGCCGGATTGATCATTCATGAAATGGTGCACGCCACCATTTTTATTAAAGACGATGCCGACTTCAATGAAAACCTGGCTTCCTTCATCGGCGACACGGCCTCGTACCATTTTCTTGCTTACAAATACGGCAAAGACTCAAAACAATATATCCACTATTTGCACGAAGATCAGGATTACCGGATTTACAGCCGGCACATCTTGAGGGGAACACAAAAACTGGACAGTCTTTATAAAACGTTTTCTGATACCCAACCTTTTGACACCAAAAAAGGAAAGAAAAAGGAGATGATTGAAAAAATTGTAAAAAGTATTGATACGCTTTCTTTGTTTGAAAAGAGAAGCACTAAAACCTCGCAGTGGCTCCCGAACAATACCTACTTCATGTCGTTTCACTTATACCAATCCAAGCAACGGGATTTCAGTAAAGAATTTGACAAAAAGTTTCATGGCAACCTCAAAGCCTACATCCACTATTTAAGCGAGCGCCATCCCTTTTTGTAAGGCGTCACCTGGAATAAGGCTGTTACCCACTCATTATGAAATTGTTAAGTCCTTAACATAGCCTTTCCCACAGGTTAATTTCTCCCTACCTTTATAAAAAAAACGCTATGGGTAATAAACCCGCGCAAAAAGTTCTAGTAGTCGATGACGAGGAGCCAATCCTTGAGCTCCTGAAGTATAACCTTGAAAAACAAGGCTATGATGTTCGTACGGCCACCGATGGACAAGGGGCGGTCGATGTCGCTAAAAAATTTCATCCTGATCTGGTGTTGCTCGATATTATGATGCCCAAAGTAGATGGTGTGGAGGCTTGCCGTCAACTGCGGGCGATGCCCGAACTGGTCAATACCTACATCGTTTTTCTCACGGCGCGTGCGGAAGAATATTCAGAGGTAGCGGCCTTTGATGTGGGTGCGGACGATTATATTTTAAAGCCCATTAAACCGCGGGCGCTGATGAGCCGCATTAGTGCGCTATTTCGCCGGGACTCGTCAAAGAAAAATACCTCTGCTCAAATCAAAGCAGGTGATTTGGTCATCGATCGCACCAGCTATACGGTACGATTAAAAGGCCGCGAAATCAGCCTGCCTAAAAAAGAATTTGAATTGCTTTTCTTCCTTGCTCAGAATCCAAATAAGGTCTTCAGCCGTGATGACTTATTGCAGAATATTTGGGGTGCTGACGTCTATGTACTTTCCCGCACGGTGGATGTACATATTCGTAAAGTGCGTGAAAAAATTGGCGATGATTGTATTGCCACCGTGAAGGGCGTAGGCTACAAGTTCAATATTCAATAACGATTTTTCAATCTTTATCATTTAAGGCAATCCATTGACCGCAACCAAGGTTAATGGATTTTGTATTTTTGAGCAGAACATCATTTATGATTTATAGCGCTCGTTCCCTGGCACTACTTTTGGCCGTATCCATTGCGCTGGTCACAGCACTGTTTCTGTCCTTGATCGAAAGTGTCAGGATGAGCGCACTAGTGGTTGCCTCCCTTATTAGTTTCTCCGTTTCGTACCTGCTCACCTATGTGGTGCTCGAATTTTTGATCTTTCGCGGCATCAACAAAATTGATAAGATGATGGGCAAGTTGATGAAGAAAGAATTAAAAGGAATTGCCAAAGCGAAATCCAGCGGCCTGGATCCTTTTGAAAAACTGAACGAGGAAATTTCGGCATTTGCCTTGCTGAAGCAAAAAGAAATTGATGAACTGAAAAAACTGGAAGCCTTTCGCAAGGAATTTATCGCTGATGTTTCTCACGAACTGAAGACCCCCATTTTCGCAGCTCAGGGTTTTGTGCACACCCTTATTGATGGGGCCGTAGATGACAAAAATGTTCGCCACAAATTTTTAAAGAAAGCGGCCAAGAGCTTGGATGGCCTGGATTCGTTGGTGCAGGACCTGCTTACCCTATCGCAAATTGAAACAGGTGACATTAAAATGAAGTTCGAACAAACCGATTTGGTGAAACTTTGTCATGAGGTAGTAGAGCAGTTTGAAGAAAAAGCCGAACAGAAAAAAATCAAATTGAAGCTGCTTGACTCCAAGCACTCGAAAATCTTCGTCTATGCCGATGGAAAGCGAATTGATCAGGTCATCACCAATCTCATATCCAATGCCATTAATTACACCCCGGAAGGTGGCGAGGTGACGATGAGTTTTGATGTCGGCAAAAAAAATGTGACCACGATAATTCGGGACACCGGGGAAGGCATCCCCAAACAACATCTGCATCGAATCTTCGAACGTTTCTATCGAGTAGACAAAAGCCGCAGCCGTGAAAAAGGCGGCACGGGTTTAGGGTTGGCCATCGTCAAACACATCTTGGAAGGGCACAATACCAAAGCAGAGGTGCAAAGTGAAGTGGGTCACGGTTCCGAATTTAGTTTTAAACTACCCAGGGCAAAAGAGGGTGATGAGGACTGAGTGCTCATCGCTACACCGCGTCAAAGTTTGTGTTTGTTATTTGAACCAGGGTGTTTTATTCTCATTTTTGCCCTCATGATGAAATTTCATTGAAACCGCCCAAAATAAATTTTAAAGACCTGGTCTTGTTTGAAGACGATGATTTCATTGTCGTCAATAAACCGCCGTTCATTTCTACCCTGGAAGATCGGGTTGATCGTGTCAATATTTTAACGTTGGCTCGCGAAGTCGAGCCCGACCCTCAAGTTTGCCATCGGTTAGACAAAGATACCTCCGGCGTGCTGGCCCTGGCCCGCAACCCGGAAGCGTATCGACACTTGAGCATGCAATTTGAAAACCGCCAAGTCCATAAAACCTACCATGCGGTTTCCGACGGCGTGCATCATTTTGAAAACAAACTCATTGATGCCGCAATCGCCAAACTCAGCGACGGCACCGTAAAGATTTCCCGCGAAGGAAAACCAGCCCAAACTTATTTTACCACGATAAAAAATTATAAGGCTCATACCTTAATTCGATGTAACCCGATCACCGGTCGGATGCACCAAATCCGCATTCATTTGACCCTATTGAAAGCCCCCATAACCGGAGATGAAACCTACGGAGGCCATCCCTTTTTCGTTTCTTCCGTCAAGAGGGCATTTCATTTGAAAAAAATGACAGACGAACAACCGTTGATGAAAAGAATGGCGTTGCACTCTTTTTCGCTTGAATTTGAGCTTTTAAGCGGAAAAAAGGTGATGGTGGAGGCGCCTTATCCAAAGGATTTTAAAGCATTAATTAAGCAATTGGAGGCCAACGCTCGGTAAAATATCATCAGCACTTGCATAATCTGCTTTTTGAGCCTACTTTTGTGTCCCTTTTTTAAGGGTAAATCTTAATTTCATAAAGCCAAAAAGCTAAAAAGTGGATCAGTACAGTTATAGAACCGTTTACGCCAACAAAACCACAGCTGAAAAAAACTGGGTATTGGTGGACGCAAAAGACCAAGTGTTGGGCCGGTTGGCCAGCCAGGTAGCCCGTGTATTACGAGGCAAAAATAAAACTACCTATACGCCCAATACCGATATGGGTGACCATGTGGTGGTGATCAATGCTGACAAAGTGCGCATGACAGGCAAAAAGTTTAATAACCGCGTGATCTTTACCTACTCGGGCTATCCGGGTGGGCAACGCGAAATTGCGCCAAAAGAAATCATGGAGAAACATCCGGCCCGCCTCATTGAACATTCTGTTAGAGGCATGCTGCCCAAAAATACGATGGGACGTCAGCTTTTCCGCAGCCTGCATGTTTATGCCGGCGCTGAACACCCTCACACTGCAAATCAACCAAAAGAAATAAAGTTCTGATACATGGAGATTATTAATACCATCGGAAGAAGGAAGACCTCAATCGCTCGCGTTTATGTGAAGCCGGGGAAAGGACAAATTGTTGTCAATGAGCGTGAGTTAAACGTGTATTTCCCATCAGAAATATTGCAAACAACGGTAAGGCAAGCACTTACTCTCTTGAAAGAAGATGCCAACTATGATGTGACGGTAAATGTTGAAGGCGGTGGTTCAAAAGGCCAGGCTGAGGCAATCCGTTTAGGCATCGCCAGGGCGCTGGTCACGATGAATAATGAAAGTCGTCCAGCCTTGAAAAAGGAAGGCCTTCTGACCCGTGACTCCAGAATGGTAGAACGCAAGAAGCCAGGTCGTAGGAAAGCACGTAGGAGATTCCAGTTCAGCAAGCGTTAATAGAAGAAACATGGCAGAGCAACTAACAATACAAAATTTAATGGATGCAGGTGTTCATTTCGGACACCTTACCCGCAAGTGGAACCCCAAGATGGCCGAGTACATCTACATGGAAAACAACGGGATCCACTTGATTGACTTGAACAAGACCGTAAAGTGCCTTGATGAAGCGATCTTCTCAATTAAGAATATCGTCCGGTCAGGTCGCAAAATCATGTTCGTGGCAACCAAGAAACAGGCGAAAGATATCGTCGTTTCGGAAGCTACCCGCTTAAACATGCCTTATGTAACGGAGCGCTGGTTGGGCGGAATGCTGACTAACTTTGCCACCATCCGTAAGTCGTTAAAAAGACTTTCCCTCATCGACAAGATGATGAAAGATGAGTCCTACGAGAACATCACCAAGAAAGAGAAGCTCATGTTGACGCGCGAGAAAGCCAAGTTGCAGAAGCAATTAGGTGGTATTGCCGATCTCAATCGCTTACCGGCAGCCCTTTTCGTAATTGATGTAAAAAGGGAACACATTGCGGTGGCTGAAGCGCAAAAGCTAAATATCCCCGTGTTCGCCATGGTGGACACCAACTCTGACCCTTCTAACATCGATTTCCCTATTCCCGCCAATGACGATGCCTTCAAGTCCATCTCTATCGTCACCAATCACATTGGCAAAGCCATTGAGGAAGCCTTGATGGAGCGCAAGAAAGACAAAGAAGAAGCCGGTCAGAAAAAAGAGGAAGAAGAGAAGCGCAAAATTGACGAGACCGTAGAAAGCAATTAATTCAGGCCAATAGCCGATACGTATAAAAAATGAACATCGGTGAAAGCCGGTGTTCATTTTATTTTCACCCAATAGAAAAAAATATTAAATCTTAATTCGATAAAAAACAATACTATGATCACAGCACAAGATGTAAATAAACTTCGCACCATGACGGGTGCCGGCATGATGGATTGCAAAAAAGCATTGACCGAAGCCAATGGTGATTTTGAAAAAGCGATTGAAATTCTTCGCAAGAAGGGACAAAAAGTTTCGGCAAGCCGTTCCGATAAAGACGCCAAGGAAGGATCGGTATTTATTAAATCTTCAGACGACAAAAAAGAGGCCGTGTTGATCGCGTTGAACTGTGAGACTGATTTTGTTGCCAAAAATGAGGAGTTCCAAAATCTAGGCAAATTGATTGCCCAGACGGCCTTCACCCGGAAATCGGCCGATAAAGATGCCTTGTTGAACGAGAAAGTGGGTGATCTCACCATCAATGAAAAAATTACAGAGCTCGTGGGAAAGATCGGCGAAAAGCTGGAAATCAGTGCCTTCGTTCATATGAAAGGCGAAGCCGTTGTTCCCTACATCCATGCTGGAAGCAAACTGGGTGTCCTGGTAGCTTTAAAAGGCGTGAACGGAAAAGACGTTACGGAAGCGGGCAAGGATGTAGGCATGCAAATCGCCGCCATGAACCCCGTGGCCGTTGATGAAACCAATGTGGACAAAGCCGTCATAGAAAAAGAATTGGAGATAGCCAAGGCGTTGATATTAGCGGAAGGCAAACCTGCCAATATGGTCGAAAAAATTGCCGCTGGCAAACTGCAAAAGTTTTTCAAAGATAATACGCTGGTGCATCAAGCCTTTGTGAAAGATAGCTCGAAGACCGTGGCACAATACCTGGATAGCGTTTCGAAAGGATTGGCCGTGGCAGAGTTCAAGCGGGTGGCCATCGGATAGCATTATTGAAGTCTACATGAAAGGCCGTTCGAAAGGGCGGCTTTTTTCATTTCGGGTGAAACTAAATGCCTCCGTCATGAATCTCAACCGAGTACCCTACCGCCATTACCAGATTCATGTATAAGGTATCGATCGCGCTTGTCATTGGTCTCCTACCCAGCTAGTGGCAGGTCACAAATAGAAGGATTTTACCCCACGACTTACCATTATATTATCAAGAGTAAAGAACTCCGGCGTTTTCGGGATCAGGTCAGGGTAATGGAGGGCAAAATCACCCGAAGAATCACCGTTGTCGATTCCGTCATACCCAACAATCCTTATCTTTTTCTATGCGCCATTCTAAAAAAGAAAACAGAAAAAAAAGGAAACTGCGCCCAGTCAATTGGGACTGATCGGCTGGGGACATTTGATTCCTTGAAGCAAGCCTACTTCGACTATCAATTTTTAAGAAAATTTAAGCCGCCTTTCAACTTCAAAGGTTCAAGAGTCAATAAAACATTTATCCTTTCTTTTTCTGACGTTTATCGAAATACGCTCACCGTGCAGCTGAACTTTCAAAATAAAAAAGATCAAATTCGAGAGGGCAAATCGCAATTATTCTATTTCGTCTTTCTTCCAAATGGTAAAATAAAAGAGGTGTATACAGCCGATATACAGAATTATCATCGGAAATAAACGCCTGTTATTCCTGCAATCTTTGAACCGCTGAAAGAAGGTGGAATCGTCAAATTATTTATCTTTGCAACCGTTTTCGGTCCCTGTTTCGGGGCCAAAAACCTGACACTCGTTTAAAATTTGTAACTCGTACTTTCTAAATCATATTCTACATGGCTTACATCGAACCTGCCCCTCTCCTTGATAAAGAAAATCCATTCGAAGCAATGATGTCGCGCTTTCGCACGGCCTCCCAGATTTTAGGATTGGAAGAAGAAGTTTACAACGTGTTAAAAAATCCAGCCAAGCAGGTGATCGTTTCCTTGCCGGTGACCATGGACGATGGCAGTATTAAAGTATTTGAAGGATACCGTGTTATCCACTCTACTATTCTTGGCCCATCCAAAGGAGGAATTCGTTTCGATCCTCATGTTAACCTTGATGAGGTAAAAGCCCTGGCGGCCTGGATGACCTGGAAGTGCGCCGTGGTTGATATTCCTTATGGTGGCGCCAAGGGCGGCGTGGCTTGTAACCCCCGCGAAATGTCAGCTGGTGAAATTGAGCGACTGATGCGCGCCTATACACAGGCTATGATGGATGTTTTCGGTCCTGACCAAGATATTCCCGCGCCCGACATGGGTACCGGACCTCGTGAGATGGCCTGGCTAATGGATCAATATTCTCGCAATAAAGGAATGACCGTTGCCGCGGTGGTAACAGGCAAACCCATTGTCATGGGCGGGTCGTTAGGGCGCACGGAGGCGACCGGTCGAGGCGTCATGGTATCTGCCCTGGCCGCCATGGAAAAATTAAAAATTAATCCTTATAAAGCGACCTGTGCTGTCCAAGGTTTTGGAAACGTAGGATCTTGGGCCGCCCGACTTTTGCATGAACGCGGATTAAAGGTGCAGGCCATCAGCGATTTAGCAAGTGCCTATTACAATGAAGCCGGTGTTGATATCGAAGCGGCGGTAAAGTATCGTGATTCCAATAAAGGATCCCTCGAAGGATTTACGGGTGCACAAAAAATAAGTGGTGCAGAAATTTTAACGTTGCCCGTCGATGTCCTTGTTCCTGCGGCAACAGAGGATGTCATCACCGGCAATAATGCGGGTCAGATCTCGGCAAAACTCATTGTGGAAGGTGCCAATGGCCCTACTTCATCAAAAGCAGACGCCATTATCTATGAAAAAGGAATCAGTGTCGTACCCGATATTTTAGCCAATGCCGGTGGTGTTACCGTTTCCTATTTCGAATGGGTACAAAATCGTCTTGGCTACAAATGGACTGCCGAACGGGTGAACCGCCGAAGTGATCGGATCATGAAAGATGCCTTTGATAACGTCTACAAGACCGCCTCGGAATACAAAGTTTCTTTGCGAATCGCCGCTTACATGGTCGCCATTGATAAAGTAGCCAAAACGTATAAATTCCGAGGCGGATATTAAAAAGTTGAACATTTAAAGTATCCGATTCATCTTTTGAATTTCCTCTTACGAACTTTCACTTTCGACTTACCACTCCATGACAATACATAAAGAAGGCCGGACATTACTTTTCGTTTCCCTCATTATTTTAGTGGGCATGATCTGGCTAGCCGACTATTTCTTTCACACCAGCGAGATCATCCGCAATATCATTATTGCAATCGGAGTAGTTTTCTATTTATTGTTCTTACAATTTTTTCGTAGTCCCTCTTTTGAAATTAAAAGAAACGAAAAACAGGTATTAGCCCCGGCCGATGGTAAAGTGGTCGTCATTGAGGAGACAGAGGAAACTGAATATTTAAAATCCAGACGCAAACAGGTTTCTATTTTCATGTCGCCGGTCAATGTTCATGTCAACCGGATGCCCGTGGGTGGATCAATCTCCTATTTCAAATACCATCCCGGAAAGTATTTGGTGGCCTGGCACCCCAAGTCGAGTACAGAAAACGAGCGCACCACGGTCGTGGCTAAAATGAAAAGCGGAACTGAAATTCTTTTTCGTCAAGTAGCCGGTGCCCTTGCCAGAAGAATCAAGTGGTATGTCAAAGAAGGGCAGCCGATGCAACAAGGCGAAGAATTTGGCTTTATTAAATTCGGGTCACGTGTTGATGTTTTCCTTCCGCTTGATGCAAAAATTAATGTCGCTATGGGTGAGGTGACCAGAGGGGGGCGCACGGTTATTGCCGAATTAGCATAAAATAAACGCGGCCGAAATTTAATCCCGCGCTAACGGCTGTTATCCGTATTGGAAACCTTAACTTTCTGAAAAAGCGGGCCTTAAAAACAGACTCCATAACAATTTTGCATGAATTTAAACCTCAAATTTGCATCTGGTCAAGCTGACTTTTTTACCACGCTAAGCCAGCGTGTTAATTCTTATTTTAAAAATAATCACATCGAACGTACTGCCAATTCCGAAATGGTCGTGAAAACGGCATTTATGTTTTCGTTGTATTTCATCCCTTATTTTATTCTCATTAGTGGAATGGTGAGCAGCCTTTGGGGCATGTTAGGTCTTTGCTTCATCATGGGGTTGGGGACGGCCGGTATCGGCCTTTCCGTAATGCATGATGCCAATCACGGTTCCTACTCCAACAAAACCTGGATCAATAATTTATTGGGCATTTCTTTGAACCTCGTTGGCGGGCACGCCATCAATTGGAAGGTACAGCACAATGTCTTGCACCACACCTACACCAATGTGCACGATGTTGACGAAGATATCAGTCCTCGTGGCGTGTTACGCATGGCGCCCGGCTCCGAATGGCGGCCCATGCACCGTTATCAACACTGGTATGCTTGGTTCTTCTATGGATTGCTCACGTTAGTGTGGGTCGTGGCAAAAGATTTTTCGAGGTTAGTGAAATACGATCGCGAAGGATTGTTAAAGAAGCAAAAAACAACAGCTCAAAGAGAGTGGATAATTTTGATTACCTCCAAAGTCCTTTACATTTCATACGTTTTTGTAATCCCAATGATCTTACTTCCCGTAACATGGTGGCAAGTATTGGTTGGATTTATTGTCATGCATTACGTTGCCGGATTTATTCTGGCCATCATTTTTCAACCCGCTCACGTGATTGATGGTACCGAGTATCCCGTTGCCGATGCACAAGGGAATCTAGAAAACAATTGGGCCATTCATCAACTTCACACCACAACCAACTTCGGACATAAAAATAAATTGCTCTCCTGGTATGTGGGTGGGCTGAACTATCAAGTTGAACACCATCTGTTCCCTAATGTGTGTCACGTTCATTACCGGAAAATAGCACCCATTGTTGAGCAAACGGCCAAAGAATTTGGCTTGCCTTATAAATCAAAGGAAACATTTTTTGGCGCCGTCGCCGCCCATGCCAAGTTGATGAAAGAATTAGGAACAAAACCTAATTCTACCCCATCAATGAGCGTTGCTTAATATGATTTTGGAGGCGTCGAGCAGATTATCCACCCGGTAATCTGCTTTTTCATTTTCGTCTATGTCATTCCCAATTTGAATGGTGCGAATTCCCAGCAGCCGAGCCGGAATAATGTCGCGCCCCCGGTCACCCACCATCCAGGATTTCGGTATATCGATATGGAACTTGGAAATGGCTTTTTCAAACATGAGCGTACCTGGCTTTCTCGATAAGGAAGCGGTGACGGAAGGATGGTCTGGCGAAAAATAAAAATGATCAATCAATTTTCCGCTTTGCTCCTGGAAATATTGGTGACATGCTTCCATCTGTTGCCGGGTATAAAATCCTTGCGCTATCCCGGACTGATTGGTGACCACCACCAATAAATACCCGCTCGATTTTAATTGCTGGAGGGCATCGATTACGCCTGGTAAAATGTGGAATTCCTCTACTCGAAAAGTATAGTTGGGATTGTCCTTATTGATAACGCCATCACGATCCAGAAAAATACAAGGGCTCATTAGGAAGTTGGTTTGGTCTAAAGGTTAATTCATAAAACACGACAAAGTAAATCACAATGCAAGGGATAGCCTTCACCGACCAGGGAACAAAATAGTTGTCTTGAATGAAATCAGGAAAAAAATCGGTTGGTGACAGCGATGTAAAAATCAATGCTGATAAAACCAATGCCATTTTCCGTGTTTCACGTAATCCCGATGAGTAATACCAAACACCCACTCCCACCAAGGCGATGATAAAAGTAGGAGACTCCGCTTTGTGATTAAAAACAATCATCCATAGCAAAATCATAGCAAGAATAGTCAATCTAAAATGGAATCGATCGTAAAATTTTATTTTTGAAAAAGGGATTAAGAATAAAATAATGCCCGTTAGCAACACCAGATTTGGGTTTAAGTTGATTCCCGTCCAGGCCCTGGTTACACCCACAAAGGAAAGGCTGTTCGGCACATAATCACTTTGCAAAAGATGCCACCAGCTTTCATACATGGACAAAAGCTGTGAATCACTAACTACCAATAATGGAAGTAGGCCCAATATCATCATGGCGATAGCCGAATAGATGATCATCTTCCAGCGCTGCAGGTAAAGCAGGCATAGGGCAAAGGCAAATAAACCAAACAGCTTAATATAAACGGTGAACGCGATCAGCAGGCATCCCAAAAAAAAATTTCTCCTCTCCATCAGCGCAAAGGCCATCACGACCAATCCCGCAATGAGGGCATTGCTTTGCGAGTTCTGAAGACTGGTAAATAGCTCAGCCAGGCAAAGAAGCAGAATTAAGTTTTTCTTCCCGATATCGAATTGCGGCAGCATCCAGATTGCAAAAACCAAAAGGATGGCATTGATCAAATTCCAGCATAGCAATCCCAACGAATCCGGCAGCCAGGCCATGGATCCAAAAAACAAAGCAAACGTGGGACTGTATTTATAAAGATCCCAATGCTCATCCAAATGAAGAGCATACAAATCCTGGTCATTCATCAGATGAACAAAAGACTGTTTAAAAATAATATAATTATTATAGTAGGTGTAGTCCTTATCGTTTCGTTGGGTAGGAAATCTTTTGCCCCCGCCATGGTACTGTTGCAAGGTGGCCAGCAGGGCAACCAGCGCATAGACAACAAGAAGACTACTTCGCCTTTTTAGTAAAAAATCTTTCAGCTTTCTATACATCGTTATGGTGCAAAAATGATACTTTCGCTACTTAAATCCCGTTCCGTGAGCAACGCCCTTGTCATCGTACCAACGTATAACGAAAAGGAGAATATCGTTCAGATCATCCAGGCCGTTTTGAGTCAGCCCAAAGACTTTCACCTGCTGATCGTGGACGATAATTCACCCGATGGCACCGCTGCACTCGTTAAAGAATCGCAAAATACCTATAATACGGCCACGGAAAAAAGACTTCATTTACTGCAGCGCGCCGGAAAGCTCGGGCTGGGCACGGCCTATATCGAAGGGTTTAACATCGCCTTGCGGCATCACTATGATTACGTTTTGGAAATGGACGCCGATTTCTCTCACGACCCAAGAGACCTCAACAGGCTTTATCTTGCCTGCGCCGAAAACGGATACGACCTTGCAGTTGGCTCTCGGTATTCCTCGGGTGTAAACGTCGTCAACTGGCCCATGAAGCGTGTACTCCTTTCCTATTTTGCCAGCAAATTTGTTCGTCTTATTACAGGCATTCCTATCCATGATACAACGGCTGGATTCGTCTGCTACCGAAAAGAAGTGCTTCAAAAAATTCCTTTGGAGAGAATAAAATTTGTAGGTTATGCCTTCCAGATAGAAATGAAATTCTTAACCTGGAAATATCGATTCAAAATCACCGAAGTGCCCATCATTTTTACTGACCGTACCCTTGGTCAATCAAAAATGTCGGTAGGGATTTTTAAAGAAGGATTTCTTGGCGTAATCCAGATGGAGATTCGGAGTTGGTTCCGCAAGTTTGATTAATCCAATTTTAACTCAATCAAATCGTATGGCCTGCACGGGTTGAATGCGAGAAATGAAGCGCGTGGGAAGTAACAACACCGCTGATACCACAACAAAGACGATCCCGTTTAAAATAATGACCGTGCTCCAACTCCATTCGATGGGCACGTACTTCATATAATAGTCGTGTGCGTTCAAGGTAAAGACGTGGAAGCGATCTTGTAGAAAACATAAACCAAGCCCCATCAAATTGCCGTATAATAAGCCCTTGGCAATCAAATTCATTCCGTTGTAAATAAAAACCGAGCGGATTAATTTATTGGGTGCACCCATCGCTTTGAGTAATCCGACCATGGGGATACGCTCCATCACCAAAATTAAAATCACCGAAATCATATTGACACTCACCACAATCAAAATGATACCCAGCAAAATACGCACTTGTCTTTTCACCAGGTCAAGCCATTCAAAGATTTGAATATACTTGTCACGCACCGTTTCAATATTCAAATCATAATCCATCGCATCCCCGATCTGGTTTTGTGCTTCGTCCAGGGCCGCCTGATCAAAATCAAATTTATAATTCCAAAGTGCCAACGTGGTCCTCAAGAATTTATTGGGCTCGTCGGGGTTATCGATGACTCGTTCCTGAACGGCGGAGAGAAAATTTCCCAGATCATTTTTCCAAAGTTCATACGGCTTAAAATAATTAAAGTCGATCAATACCTCCAGTCCACCGGCTTGATTGGATGACCAGCCGTTCAACTGTTGCACTAGCCGTAAATCCCCGATCACTACTTTGCTGTCAAAATAATCCGAGAGGTTGGTCTCATACAGGCCAACAATTTTCAGTTTTCGGAACCGAGGTGGGTTTTGAAAAAAGTGCAATATAATGGCATCGCCAATTTTTGCATTGATCTTATTGGCAATAACGCGACTGATCACGATGTCGTGCGAGTAACCGGAATCAGGAAAGTGGATGAATCCCCCCTGAACTAAATTCTCTTCAAAAGCTTCCCGATTAAATCGTTTGCTAACCCCTTTAAAAACAATGCCCAAGACCTCATTTTCTGTTTTAATCAGTCCCGGTTTGTGGCTGAATTCCTGAATGTGTTTTATAAAAGGAAATCGATCGGGATGCTGGTACAAATCAACATTGAAATCAAATGGCTGCTCAGCCACGGCATTGTTCATGGTAAATTTGGTGATGAGCAAATGATTGCTGAACCCATACACTCTTTCTTTCACTCCGCTTTGAAACCCACGCATGACTAAGAATGAAACTATGGCAGCGGCCAGCCCAATGGCAATGCTACCCACGGCCACCTTGTGGATGGTAGAAGAAAAACTTCCGGCTTGGGCCGAACGTATTCTTTTTGATATGAAATAAGAAAGGTTCAAAGGGATGAGTTACCTTGCAAAATAATGAAAAGGTAAATGATTACGACTATGAATTTGAGAATCAATAGAGCGAATTGCTATCTCCTAAGTTTTATTTTTCTACTTAATGCACTATTTGCAATTGGTCAATCCAAAAACAAAATAATTACAGGAGCGCAACAGATTGATCGCCTGCTGCCGCTCCTTCAAAATAAAACGGTGGCCTTGATGGTCAACCAAACCTCGATGATTGGTCAAACGCATTTAGTGGATTCCTTATTACGGTTAAAAGTCAATATTAAGAAGATTCTTGCCGTGGAGCACGGCTTTCGCGGCAAAGCGGATGCGGGAGAAAATGTCAATGATGCCCTGGACGCCGCCACCGGTTTGCCGGTCGTATCAATTTATGGTGACAAAATTAGTAAAATGAAACCTACCGCGGAGCACTTGGCCGACGTGGAGATAGTGTTGTTTGATATTCAGGATGTGGGGGTGCGGTTTTTTACCTACCTGAGTTCGATGCAGTACCTGATGGAAGCGTGTGCTGAAAACGGAAAGAAAGTAGTCGTCCTGGATCGCCCTAACCCCAACGGTGCGTTTGTGGATGGGCCTGTGCTGGTACCTGAATTGAGGTCTTTTATTGGCATGAACCCCATACCCATCTTGCATGGAATGACGGCCGGGGAAATGGCTCAAATGATCAACGGGGAAGGATGGCTGGCCGGTGGAAAAAAGTGCGACCTGCAAGTAATAGCAATGAAAAATTACGATCACAAGAAAAAATATTCGTTGTTGATAAAGCCTTCGCCGAACCTGCCCAATGACCACACCATTGCTTTATATCCCTCTACTTGCTTACTGGAGGGAACGGTAATTAGCGTGGGCCGAGGCACAAGAACTCCCTTCGAAATACTAGGTCATCCCAGTTTAAAAAATCAGCCGTTTCATTTTAAACCGGAGAGCCTTGACGGTATGGCAAAAAATCCGCCCTATGAAAATAAGATTTGTTACGGTGTGGACCTTCGCACGGAAACCGTCAAAGGCTTGTCGTTGGCTTTTCTCCTTAAGATGTACAAGGACTATCCAGATAAAGAAAAGTTTTTCACTCCCTATTTCGACAAACTCGCTGGCAACAAAATTCTAAAAGAACAAATCAAACAAGGGTTGAGTGAAGATGATATTAGGGACTCGTGGAGAAAAGAATTGAGCCAGTACAAAACCATGCGAAAAAAATACTTGCTCTATCCATAAACTCCTTTAACCAAAAAATGACTAAAGCCGAAAAAGTAAGTGACATTCTCAAAATTTTAAACCACTATTTTCCCAAACCGGAAGTTCCTCTGCATCACCGGGATGCCTACACCCTCCTGGTCGCTGTCCTACTTTCAGCACAATGCACCGATGAGCGAGTGAATAAAATAACGCCCCATCTATTCAAACTTGCCAACAATCCGTTTGACATGATGAAACTCTCGGCGGAAGAAATTAGAGAGATTATCAAACCCTGTGGACTCTCACCGATGAAATCCAAAGGCATCGCCGGGCTATCTAAAATTTTAGTGGAAAAATACAACGGCCAGGTGCCCTCTTCCTTTGAGGAACTCGAGGAACTTCCGGCCGTTGGTCATAAGACGGCATCGGTGGTGATGACACAATGGTTTGGCCAACCCGCCTTTCCTGTGGACACCCACATTCACCGGCTCGCCTACCGATGGGGGCTAAGCGTTGGAAAAAGTGTAGAACAAACCGAAAAGGATTTAAAGAGACTCATTCCGGAAAAAGAATGGAACAAAGTCCATCTTCAAATTATTTATTTTGGACGACAATTTTGTCCTGCTCGCGGGCATCAATGGAGGCAGTGTCCTATTTGTCAAAAATACATGAGAAAAGAATTGAGGGATTAATTTAATGAACAAACTTAACGTGATCTTCATGGGCACACCCGATTTTGCTGTGCCCAGTTTGGAAATCCTTGTGGAGCATAAATTTAATGTCGTGGCCGTGATCACCGCACCGGATAAACCACAAGGCCGGGGACAAAAACTAACGGCCTCCCCCGTGAAGGAGAGCGCCATGAAGTATAATATTCCCGTCCTTCAGCCAACGAATTTAAAGTCATCAGAGTTTTTAGAAGAATTGAAAAGCTTCCATGCCCATCTTCAAATCGTAGTTGCCTTTCGAATGTTACCTGAAGTGGTTTGGGCCATGCCATCACTTGGTACTTTTAACCTGCATGCGTCCTTGCTGCCTCAATATCGAGGTGCTGCCCCGATCAACTGGGCGATCATTAACGGGGAGAAAGAAACGGGGGTGACCACCTTTTTTTTAAAACATGAAATCGACACGGGAAGCATCATCTTTCAGGAGAAAGAGACAATCCAGGACGACGACGATGCTGGAACCCTTTACCAGCGCCTGATGAACAAGGGAGCTGACTTAGTTTTGAAAACCGCGAAAGCGATCCAAGATGGGCACTACCCCGCTCTTCCCCAGAAAGAGACGGCCGAAACAAAACACGCTCCGAAAATTTTCAAGGAGACTTGCGCAATCAATTGGAACCAAAACGCCGAACAGGTTCGGAATTTTGTGCGAGGCCTTTGCCCGTACCCCGGCGCGTGGGCAACGCTGAATGGAAAGGTGTTTAAACTATTTCGTGTTCAGCCCACCGTCGACGGTGGCGCGTCGAGACTAAATCCAGGAGAAATTGAAACCGATCATAAAACCTTTCTTTGGGTCAAAACTCAGGATGGCTGGATTTCGATTCTTGAATTTCAACCGGAAGGAAAAAAAAGAATGAGTGTGGAAGAGTTCTTTAGAGGAAATAAAATCTAGATACCAGATGCGGTTCTCATCACCCGTCGTAGCCACTAGCCAACATCAAACATCCAATTTCATACCTTGACCGTTTTCCAGGTTCCTCTTCTGAATAAATAAATTCCTGCCACCGCAATGGCAGACTCCGCAATGGCAATCGCGGCATAAACTCCATTCGGGCCAAATTTAAATTGAATGGCCAGCAAATACGCCAAGGGAATCTGAAAGCACCAAAATCCAAATAAGTTCAGCAGCGTTGGTGTTTTGGTATCCCCCGCTCCATTGAACGATTGGGTGATCACCATACCGTAGCCATAAAACAAATAACCAAATGCTACAATCTGTAAGCACTGCGTGCCGTAACCGACAACCATTTCATCCTGGGAGAAGAACCGGAGAATAGGCGAGGACAAGAACAGGAAGATCACCATGATCAAGCCAAGGAACACCATGTTATAAAAACCGGTTTTCCACACTGATTTTTCCGCCCGTTCGGGCTGACCCGCTCCCAGGTTTTGCCCCACCAATGTGGCCGATGCGTTGGCCATACCCCAGGAAGGCAGAATCGTAAAAACAATTACCCGAATGGCAATCGTGTATCCGGCCATCGCCGCGCTGCCAAAGTGCGAAATGATTCGCGCCAGAAAGACCCAGCTAGCGGATGAAATTAAAAATTGACCTGTACCTCCCGCGGAAACATTGACTACCTGTCGGATAATTTTCCAGTCGATTTTAAAGTTTTCTTTTGTAAACTTTACGATGCCTCTATCGGAAAATAAATAATACAATTGAAATGTCACCCCCAATGTTCGGCCAATATTGGTCGAAATAGCTGCCCCTTCTACGCCAAAAGCCGGAATCGGTCCCCATCCAAAAATGAGAATCGGATCCAGAATCATATTAATTAAATTCGCCAACCACAATGCTCGCATCGCCACGGCCGCATTGCCGGCTCCCCGAAAAATTCCATTGATCAAAAACAGCATCATGATGGAAAGGTTGCCGGTTAGCATCCAAAAAGTAAAGCGCGATCCAACCTGAATGACCGATTCGGATGCGCCCATGAGGTGCAGCAAATCCCGGTAGAAAAATATTCCCGCCAGCGTCACGGCCACCGAGGCAACCAAACCCACTACGATCGCTTGCACACCGGCCACGGCCGCACCATCAGGATCTTTCTCTCCCACTCTTCGCGCTACCAAGGCCGTAGCACCCATACTCACTCCCCAAGCCACTGAATAAACCAGGGCCAACATGGATTCGGTAAGCCCGATCACCGCCACGGCATCGCTGTTTTGGAGGCGGCTGACAAAAAAGATATCCACTACAGCAAAAACAGATTCCATAGCCATTTCTAAAATCATAGGAATGGACAATAGAAAGATGGCGCGGTTGATGCTTCCTTCCGTGAAGTTTTGCTCATCCCCCCTGACCGCTATTTTAAATAAATGATAAATAGATTTAATACGTGAAAAAAAAATCATCATTGAAACTGACTTTATTAATTAAATAGAAAACGTCTAGCCGAACGGCTTGAGGTAAAAAAAAAGATCCCCGCTCTCTTAATTTGAAAGTGGTGGTATCAAACAGGCAGCTTCATAGGCGTGAGCAAATTGCTAAACAAAGCTACTCTTTTATTTTAAATCTTTTAGATACTGCTCAGGAAGCGGGAACCCCATGCTTTCGGCACACCAAAAAATATTGACAACGTAGTACCGGTCTTTATCTTTAAAAAGTTGAATACTGTTAATTCCCCGGTTAGTGACTGGTCCATCCTTCTTTTCCCGTGTTTCATAGGTACTGAAGACATGGGCAATCGTGCCATAGGCTTCGGTTTTACGATGAAGTTCCTTTTCAAAAAAACCAGTGGCAACACGAGCGGTAAAAAGCTCAATGTACTGCTCAGGGCTTAACGCTTTTAAAGTATATTCACCCGTGTCGGTTTTACGGGTTGGAATCAACCGTGATTCGGGTTTGAACAAATTTCTAAACCGGGCCCAGTTGCGTGGGGTATTGGACTCACCCGAGATGACCTCATACAACGCTGCCAGGATGGCCTCCTTGGATTTCACATCATTGGAATAATCTTGGGCTATCAGGGCCTTTGATAAAAAAACCATCAATAGCAATAGCGGGATTTTTTTCATGGATTATGGTTTGTAGGGGAAAGGTAAATAAAGTTTGGTAATCACTATTTTTGCCTTCATGGCCCCGCCGAAATATTCCATTATCATTCCCGTGTTCAATCGTCCGCAAGAATTAGATGAGCTGTTACTAAGTTTGACCAGGCAGACCTTTACCAATTTTGAAGTTTTGATTGTGGACGATGGTTCGTCTGCGACCAGTGAGAAAATCTTCGAAAAATATTCTCAGCAGCTTTCTATCCAATATTTCTTCAAACCCAATTCCGGCCCTGGCCCAAGCCGTAATTTCGGTTTTGAAAGGGGGAAAGGAGAATACTTCATTGTCTTTGATAGCGATTGTCAAATTCCACCTCACTATTTGGAGTCGGTCGAAAAAGCATTGCTAGCCAATAAGTTTGATGCCTGGGGTGGACCTGATCGTGGTCACCAAAATTTTACACCCCTTCAACAGGCCATGGCTTACACGATGTCTTCCTTTTTCACCACGGGAGGCATTCGCGGGGGGAAGTCAAAAAATTTCCAACCCAGAAGTTTTAACATGGGCATGAGTCGAGAGGTGTTTAAAGTCACCGGAGGCTTTCACTTTGATCGATTTGCAGAAGATATTGAACTGAGTGTTCGCCTGAGAAACATGGGGCTCCGGGTGGGGCTCATTCCCGACGCCTTTGTTTATCACCAAAGACGTGCAACCTTCAAAGAATTCTTCAGGCAAGTTTCAAATTTCGGAAAAGGGCGCGTATTGGTTGGCCGCGCGCATCCCGGTGAAGTCAAACTAATCCATTGGTTCCCTACCGTTTTCTTTTTGGGGCTACTGGCCCTTGTGCCAATTTCTCTATTCAACTTCCAACTTGGAGAAATCGCCGTCTTCCTATACCTGGTTTACCTTGTCGCCATTGGGGTCGATTCGTTTAGAAAAACAAAATCTTTAGCGGTAGCCCTGCTTTCATTGCCTTCGGCGGTAGTCCAACTAACAGGATATGGGTGGGGATTCTTGCGAGAAATATTACATTTTATTACATGATATTTTGGGAGGCCTGAGCTTGTAAGTGCCGGTGATAGTTGTAAAATTCAGTAATTCTTCTATAATTTTGACAGAATCAAACTGGTTTCTTACATGGCTAAAACCTACAGTTGCGCTCTGTTTCTCCTTGCCGGAACTGTCTTATCCGCAAGAAACTTCACCCAACGACCCAACAATGACCCGCTCCCAAGGGGATACTACATTGTGGTGGCTGCATTTTTCTCTCACCAGGAAGACTATGCGCAACGCTACTCTTCCAAACTTAATGCAGGTGGACTCCATGTAAAATATGGGCTGGATCCCACCCGAAGGCTTTATTTCGTATACCTCGATCAATATTCAGACTTTGCTGAGTCGGTCCACCAAATGTTGAAGGTCAGGAAGGAAGGCACATTTGATAAGGCATGGGTCCGCACCATCAGAGGAGCTTTTGAACTCACCGATCAAGTTGGGTCAAGGAAAGAAGAACCAAACGTTATCAACGCTAATCCAACTCCAATACCAGTTGTAAAAAGAGAAGAACCAGAGGCAATTGATAAGCAGGCAGTGAAAGAGGCGAAGGTCGTCGAGGGACATAAAGTTGAAGAGCAGAAACCGGTTGTCACCGAAGTGATAGAAAATCCGCCCGCTGATCCGGTGTACATCCCTCAAACCCTTAACAATACGCCCGTTTTTCTTAGCCTTTACAATGCTACCAATAATCAAGTCATTGATGGAGAGGTTGAAATCGTTGATACCGAGCGTGCCCGCCTGATCACCAAGGTGAAAGGCAATACCTATGTTACCTTGCCCGATCCAGGGACCAAGAGCGGGCAACTTAGCTTGATTAGTAAGACTTTTGGCTTCCGCCCGGAGCAACACGAGCTCCACTATAAAAATACGGAAGCCGATACGCTACAACCTTATGTGGACTTAGTGGGGAATTTTTACATGGTGAATTTTGGATTATCGCGGATTCATAAAGGAGATATTTCAACGCTCTACAATATTTACTTTTATAATGATGCGGCCATCATGTTGCCGGATTCCAAGTACCAATTGAACAGTTTACTTCAAATGTTTAAGGAGAATCCGAGCCTTAAGATTGTGTTACACGGTCACACCAACGGCAATGGCCGAGGAAAAATTATTTATATGGGTCCGAGTAAGAATTTCTTCCAAATCACCCGCGACGTGGTTGAAGGCTCCGGCTCTGCCAAAGAGCTATCTCGAGCCAGGGCTGAAGTCATTCGGGATTGGCTTCTGACACAAGGTATCCAAGATAAACGAGTAACGGTAAAAGGGTGGGGTGGAAGTCGCATGATCCATGACAAAAACAGTGTACATGCGCGCAAAAATATCCGCGTTGACGTAGAAGTGGTAGAAGAATAAACGGCCTAACGATAAACAGCCGCAGCCGCTACAATTGGAAAATTGAAGGCTTACCCGTAATTTAGACTCTAATCAAGTTTTTATTCATGATCAAAATCTACGTCTGTTATTTCTTTTTCATTCTATCATTCCCAATTTTTGCACAGTCTCCACAAGCCGTTAAAAAGCTTCCCCAAGGTTCTTACTTAGTTGTTGCCGCCTTCTCACCGGAACATGAAGATTACGCCTCGCGCTTGTCAACGTCACTAAACAAAGGGGGGCGACATACGGCCTACGGATTTGAGGCTAAGCGCAAATATTGGTATGTTTATTTTGACCAACTCACCACCCGGGATGAGTGCGTCAACGAATGGAAGAAGATACGCGATGACGGATCGTTTTCAGATGCCTGGGTGTACACCATAAAAGAAGTTGAAAATTCAACCGAGTTTGCCATAACCAAAGCGGAACCGCCGGAGCCGCGAAAAGAAACCGCTCCCAATTCTAAGGTAGAACAGGCACCTCCTGTGGAACAGAAGAGCCCTGAACCAATCGTCACGGAGGTTATCGAAAATCCAAAAGTTGCCCCCGTTTTTCTCCCTCAAACATTAAAAAATACGCCGGTCTTTCTAAGCCTATTTAATTTAACGAATAACGAAGTGATCGAAGGTGAAGTAGAAGTGGTCAACTCAGAGACAAACAAGTTAATCGCTCGCGTAAAAGGTAACACCTATATCACTTTACCTAATCCAGGAACGAAAAGCGGAAACCTGACACTTATCAGTAACACCTTCGGATATCGCAAAGAGCAACTTGAAATCAACTATAAAGAAACCGAGAAAGATACCTTGAAACCCTACGTGTCCCTGGTGGGTAATTTTTATATGATCAATTTTGGCTTGGTCCAGATTCACAAAGGGGACATCTCGACCTTGTACAATGTTTATTTTTTTAATGATGCAGCCATTATGCTGCCGGATTCCAAATACCAATTGAACAGTCTGCTGGAAATGATGAAAAAAAGTCCTACCATGAAAATTGTTTTACACGGTCACACCAACGGAAATGGTCGTGGAAAAATCATCTATATGGGGCAAAGTCAGGATTTTTTTAAAATTACCAGTGACGTGGTCAATGGCACTGGGTCAGCCAAGCAATTATCAGAAGCCAGGGCAGAAACAATAAAGATGTGGCTAGTAGACCAGGGCATTGATGACGGCCGCATTACGGTTAAAGGCTGGGGAGGCAGTCGGATGATCCACGACAAGAGCAGTTCATTTGCCCGAAAAAATATCCGCGTTGATGTAGAAGTGGCAGAAGATTAATTCATCTCCTCACTTCAAAACATGTAAAATTTCGCGGCGTAGATTCGTCCACTTTAATGTGCTCCACCCGTGCCCGATTGGGGCCATGCGCGCACCAATTCAAAAATAATTGCAGTTTATCTTCCTTCCCTTCGGCTTCAATGTAAACCTCACCGTTACCTTCATTACAGGCAAAGCCCTTTACCCCTAGTTCATCGGCTTGCGCCTTCGCTGATGCCCGAAAGAAAACGCCCTGCACCTTTCCCGAAACACGAATGTTCAAATGCTTCATTGCTCATCCAATGATCGTTAGAATATATAATCTGTGCTTAAAAATGCTGATTCGCGATTACGGATAATATTGCCAATGATTTTTTTGTTTTCGTCGGTGATCTTGGTGGCCACCAGCGAGCGGATGGAGAACACGCGCAGTGCATCGGTAACCGATAAGGTGCCTTCCGCCGAATCTTTTCTACCATTGAATGGAAACACATCAGGGCCTCTCTGGCATTGCGCATTGATATTAATACGCCCCACCTGGTTGGCAAAAGCATCTATCAAATGCCCAATCATTTTTGAATCTTTGCCAAAAATGCTCAACTGCTGTCCAAAGTTAGAATTGAGAATATACTCGATAACTTCTTTTTCTCCTTCGAATGAACGAATTGGAACGACAGGCCCAAATTGTTCTTCAAAATAAATTTTCATCTTGTCGTTCACCGGGTAAAGCACAGCGGGGTAAAAAAAGGTGTGGAATATTTCTCCTCCGTTCTCGTTCATTACTTTGGCGCCATGCTCAAGGGCATCCTCCACTAACCCCTGTAGATAAGCCGTCTTTCCCGGTTCAGGCAAAGGCGTTAAGGAGACCCCGGCATCCCATGGCATTCCCGCTTTGAGTTTCGCGACCGCCGCGCAGAATTTTTTTATAAACTGCTCCTGGATGGTCTTGTGGGCAAAAATAATTTTAATGGCGGTGCACCGTTGACCATTGAAGGAGAGCGCACCGAGAATGCACTCGCTTACGGTATTGTCCAGATCAGCGTCAGGCAAAATAATGGCGAGATTCTTTGCATCCAGGCCAAGGATAGCTTTCAAGCGATGCGATTTGGGGTGTGCCTTTTTCAATTCATTTGCTCCCTTATTGGTGCCAATAAAAGCAAACACATCAATCTTTCCGGTTTCCATCAACGCACCGACCGTTTCGCGACCCCGGCCATAAATCACATTAATCACCCCCGGAGGAAAGCTTGTTCTGAACGCTTCCAGTAATGGACGAATCAACAATACGCCATACTTGGCCGGTTTAAATACAACGGTGTTGCCCATGATTAGTGCCGGAAAAAGCGTGCTAAAAGTTTCGTTAAGCGGGTAGTTGTACGGACCCATACAAAGTGCAACACCCAAGGGCACACGTCTGATTTGGCCCATAATGCCTTGCTCTTGAACAAAATTAGAAGACCTGCGATCCAGGTCTTTGAGGGCTCCTATGGTATCGACAATATAATCGCAGGTGCGATCAAATTCTTTTTCAGAATCCTTTTGTGATTTTCCGATCTCCCACATCAATAGGTTTACTACTTCTTGCCGCTTCTCTTTCATCTTCTCTAAGAAGACTTCGACGTGACCAATGCGATCCGCCACCGTCATCATTGGCCAAGCCCCATGGCCGAGGTCATAGGCATTTACCGCCGCGTCCAACGCTTCAAGAGCCTCCTTAGAGGTGATTAGGGGTGTGCTTCCGATTACTTTTTGCTTGTAGTCGGTACCTTCCTTCACAAAGATCGGACTGGCCACCGCACTCATATCTCCTGACCAGGTACGCATTTCCCCATTGATGAGATACTCGCGTTGCTCATAGTTAACGGGCAATTTTACCGACGCTGGAATTGTTTTTTCTTCCGGGAAAAATGTTGAAAAGTCGTTCATGGATTTGGGGTTGTGTTCGGTTGTACAATTTTTATTCCTGATGAAGTACCTATGCGCGTTGCCCCGGCCGCTACCAACTGCCTGGTTTGTTCTAACGTTTTTATTCCGCCGGATGCCTTAATGCCCACCGATAAAGGCAACGAAGCCTTCATTAGTTTAATGTGCTCTACCTTGGCGCCACTGGATGCAAACCCGGTCGATGTTTTCACAAAATCAGCCCCGGCATCCGCGCACATTTTACAAGCCATGACAATTTCTTGGTCAGAAAGGTACGCGGATTCAATTATCACCTTCAAAATTTTCTGGTGATTGTGCGCCAACTTACTGCACTTGGCAATTTCTATCTTTGTCCACGGAATTCCTGTTTTGAAAGAAGAAATATTCCAGACGACATCGAGTTCATCAGCACCGTTATCTATGGCGCGCATGATTTCATCCAGCTTTGTTTCGGTCATTGCATATCCAAATGGAAATCCCACCACGGTAACTAACAAAATCTTTTCACTTCCAATTTCCCACTTGGCTCGTTTCACCCAAAAGGGGGGTACACAAATCCCCAGAAAATGAAACTGATGGGCTTCAACGACCAGCTGATCAATGTCATGGATGGTCAATACAGGACTTAAATTGGTGTGCTCGATATAGGCGGCGAGGTGCATCGGGAGCACAAGTTAAAAAAATGATCCTAGATTCCGGATGCTAGAAACTGATCAGGGGCAGCGGTGTTTCCGGATTTTTATCCAGTCTCGAGCATCAATGCCTGATCCCACATTCCTTGCAATACCTCATCGCAAAGGGCAAATGTTTTTTGGGGGGATTTTTATGACCAAAATAAGTAAAGTCTGAATATTGCGGCTTGGCGAGTTTACGAAGCAGGCGTTGTTTTGCCTTGGCTGCCTTTTCGATTCGGACGTAAAATTCATACTCGGCCGTGTGCTTTATGTTTGGCTTGCGGAACAATAATCTTTGTTTTCGCGTGACGCGTTGTTTGTGAACCGATCGGCTCTGTTGTTCCACCGTGGCCGGTGCACGATCACCCAGCGAATTGCTTTGTCCATGGCTGAGAAAAGGAAAAACCATTCCCAGTAAGCCAACAAAAAACCCCAGCTTCAATTGTTTCATAGCTGGGGTATAACGGTGCATTTGTAATTTTATTTTAACTCGACTTCAATTGTGTCAGGGTTTGTTGCCTACGATATATCCACGGAGGGGTGGGATCCTGCTCCTTCCATAGACCCTTGCCCTTATCTCGCGCTTTTTCTTTAATCGCCTCCAGTTCCAGAATTGGATCGCGTTCCGCGGTCCAGGCTAAACCGGCTTCTAACAAATCATAACGCGGATCAATGATTCCTTCAATCAACACAATTCCTAAACGATTGCCCCAGCGATCCTTGCCTTGAATAGTGACATTCACTTTCTTATTGAGGATCATGTTCTCTAAAAACTTTTTTGCCTGGTCGCCAAATTCCTGACCTAATTCCGGGCAATCAATGCCGTACAACATAATCTTGTACGATTCATTGTCATCTGCAATCATCTGGAAGGTATTGCCGTCAATAATGGAAGTCACTTTGCCGGTCAGTACATTTCCTGCAAAACCATTTGTAGCCAGCGTTAATGCGGCCAACAGCATCAGTAGATTTTTCATCTTGCGCCCTTTTTTGGTTGATACCTCAAAGATCATTTAAGTAAGCTGCCATTCACCGGTCAAAACGACGACTCAATGACGGATGTAAGGTTTTATCGATGATATCGTGAACGTTAAGATCGAGCATAAAATACCCTAACCCTATTTGCAATACTGCTCAACTGAAAATTTTGCCTTTGTATCCCCTAACTGTACGGCTTTGTTCCAATCGCTGCAGGCTTTCTCCTTTTCTTTTAACTGATAATGAAAATTTCCCCGCTGTTTAAAATAGGACGCATTCTTCCCATCCAGTTCAATGGCATCATCCATGTCGGCGATGGCAGCACCGAAATCATCCATCTCGGCTTTGCAGTTGGCACGGCCAGCCAACGAAGCCGCATCTTTTGGATTCAGTTTGATCGCTTTATCGTAATCGACTTTTGCTTGTTCAAATTCCTGGCTCTCTTCTTTTATCACCGCACTGTTAAAATAGACATCGGCATTGTTGGGGTCAAGGGCAATTGCTTTCGCCAAATTATCGAGTGCCGCTTTTTTATTTCCCAAGCCCAAATAGGCGCGTGCACGTTCTAAAAATAACGGAACCGTATTTTCACCAGCTTTCAGGGCGCCGTCAAAATCTTTCACCGCTGCCTGGAAATCCTGCTGGTCCAGTGAACACTTCCCTCTTTTGAACAATACGCTCTTATCCTTATTGCCCCCTTCCACGGCTTTGTCCAAATACCCAAGGGCAACAGTGTAATTTTTTAATTCAAAATAAACTTCGCCCAACTGCTGGTAGAAATTGGCATCGGGTTTCTCTGTTAACTTTTCCATCTGGCGCAGATCTTTTACCGCCAGGTCATACTTGTTCATTTTTAAATACGTGTTGGCACGATTTTCATAAGCTCGAACATAATCTTCCTTTTTGGTGATGGCTGCGCTGAAATCAGCAATAGCATTGTCATATTGATCTTGATTAAAGTAGGCCTTGCCCCGATTATTAAACAAAACCGGATCAATCAACCCAAGCTTTATGGCCGAAGTATAATCCTCTGAGGCACCTAAATAATTATTGCCCCGAAAGCGTGCATCTCCCCGATGATAAAATGCGGTCGCCAGTTTAGGATTCTTCTCAATGGCTGTGCTAAAATCGGCGATGGCACCTTCCATATCTTTGTTATCGAGTTTGCAAAAGCCTCGCAAATCATAGGCGACCGCTTCACCATAGCCGGCGCTGATGGCTTTGTCTAGATCCGTGAAAGCATTTTTGTAGTCTTGGGCATTGAACCGGCATGACCCTCGTTTAAAAAAAATCTCAGCCGATGTCTCTCCTGATTCGATGGCCTTGGTAAAATCCAAAAGCGCGTTGGGGAGATCAGCTGTTTGGTAATACGAGTCGCCCCGCGCTACAAAAGTCATTTTATCTTTTGCCCCTCCTGCCATGGCTTTGCTTAAATCCTCAATGGCGTTCTGGTAGTTTTTCAAATTGTATTTCGCCATGCCCGACAAAGCGTAATCATCAGCACCGGCTTGGCCTGCGGCGATGACCACTGCCAAATCAGGCACTACCTTGGCCCATTCCTTCAGTTGTGCATTGGCGGCTGCGCGGTTTTTTAATGCTTGTGGATAGTTGGTCCTTATTTTTAGCGACTGATCAAAATCAGTCAAGGACTCTTTCGGCAAGTTGAAATTAAGTTTTGCTTTTCCCCGATTATTATAAATCACTTCGTCATTGGCGCCAAATGAAATGGCTTTGTCATACGCTTGAATTGCGCCTTCAAAGTTGTTGTTTTTGAATCGGCCGTTGCCCGCTTGAAAATAGACCTCTTTGTTTTTGCTTTCGGCAACAATGGCTTTCTCCAAATAGGCTAAGGCTTCCTTGCTTTTTTGCTGCTGCACATAAGCCAGGCCCAAGTCTTCCCAGGTCACCACATCGGGTCGGTCTTGCTGCACCACCTTTTCCAAATCGGTTACCGCGCCAATAAAATCTTTCGTTTCAAAAAGGGATTTGCCTCTCTTCTCATACATTTCCATTTCCTTTTCACCTCCGGCTTCGGCTGCATTCAAGGCTTCCACACAACCTTTAAACTCCCTGGAGTCAAATCGAAGGTAGCCAAGGTATAAATTGGTCTTAGCATCTTTTGTACCGGCCTTGATCGCCCGTTCCAAAAAATCCTTAGCCACATCACGCTGCTTCAAATTGTACTTTGAAACCCCTAGCATTCTCAGCAGTTCCGCTGACTCACCCTCCGTGCTCCTTATTTTGTCAAGGTCTTCAGCAGCGCCTGAATATTGAGCAAGATTAAATCTCACCGTTCCCCGATTCAAAATGGCCTTACTATAATCGGGCTTGAGCGCAATGGCTTTATCAAAGTCACCCATCGAACCTTGTAAATCACCCAGCGTGGATTTTGCTTTTCCCCGATTATTAAAAACGACGGCATCCGCCTGGGAGATGGAAATGGCTTTGTCGTAATATTTAATGGCATTGGCAAAATCATTATTTAAGAATTTGCAATCCCCCAGATTTTTGAAAGCATCATAATCAGAGGCACCCAACTAAATGGCCTTCTCCAAATCCTTTACCGCATGGTCAACATCTTTCTGCTGGTATTCGGCGTTTCCTTTGTAGAGAAAAATCTCTTTGGTATTCGAACCGAGCGCTATTGCCCGTGTGAACGACTCAACGGCTCCTTTAAAATCCTTTGCGTTGTATTGACAAACGCCAAGGTGTTCAAAGACTTCTTTATCGCTTACTCCCATCGATACCGCAGCAGACAGCGCGGTGGTTGCCCCGGCCAGATCTCCGATGTTCACCAGACTTAATCCCAGCATACGAAAAACGTCTTTGTCCTTGATTCCTTTAGTCACCACTTTGTTAAGCGACTCGGCCGAACCCCTATAATCCTGAACATTAAATTTTGCCGTTCCCGACTTCTGATAAAGTTCCGTATCGGTGCGCCCCAACGAAATGATTTTGTCCAAGTCAACGGCTGCCCCTTTCCAGTTGTTAAGCTGATAGCGCGCCTCCGCCCGGTTTTCCAAGGCCTTGTCGTAATCAGGTTTGATGGACAGGGCTTCTGAAAAATCAGCCTCCGCTCCAGCTAAATCCTTAAGTATCATTTTTGCTTTGCCCCTGTTGTTAAAAACAATCGCATCTTTTTTTCCAGCACCAATCGCTTTATCATAATTAGTGATGGCTTCCTTATAATTGTCTAACCGGAATTTCGCATTACCCAGGGTCGCAAACACTTCCGCCCCCGTAGCGCCCATCGAAATGGCTTTGTCTAAATCACCGGAGGCACCAGCAAAATCATCCACCTTGTAGCGAGCCAGACCACGGTACTCGAAAAGTTCCTCCGTGTTGATCCTCGCCTTCACGGCTTCATCAAAATCTGTCTTTGCTTTTACAAAGTCATTTACCTTATAACCGGCAATACCGCGCTTTACATATACTTCTTTGTTCGAAAAATTGTTGGTAATTAATTGGGAGAATTGCGCGGAGGCTTCTGCGTAACTTCCCTCTTTCAATTTCTGTAAAGCCGATTGATAAATAACTTGCTGAATAGAGTCCTGATTTTGTGCCGTCAAAGACACAACAGAAAGTACTGCCACCAGGGTAATCGCCAGCCGATTTGCACGCATAAAAGAATGTTTTAAGAGATGAAAAGCAAAGTTATGGATTTGACGCCACGTAAATTGGCAAAATCAGACCAATCCTCACATCGCTATAAATTGAGCAAACTTGAATGGTAAGAATTTTACTTGAAGAATTTATCGAAAAGATAAGAGAGGCCCAGGACGATGGCTGCGATAATGGCAAGATAGGCAAACACCTTAGCCCGATGATAATAACTTTTGACAGATATGTGTTTGTGTTTGGCCATTAGTGGATATACCTATTAAAGATACTCAATAGCAAGTATCCAATAAAGCTCAACGCGATTAGCCAGCCAAAAATTCGGGCCCTCTGGAAGTAAAAACGAACCGGAGCAATCTTCATAACTAACTGATTTTTAAATTATTAATTTAAATGTACAAAAAAACAATTGAACTAAAAACGTTTTCCCTTTAAACGGTTTATAATCCGTTGAAATGCGTGTCTGGGTACTCTTAATTAAAACGGATCATGGATAGCAGATACCCTGGAATGGGTACGGTAAAAAGGGGATGCGGCGTGGGGCAATGATTACGCTGACCGGATCAATATTCTTTGCAGACGCATTCCGGCTCTACCGGACTCAATGCAGATTGCTCCCCCAAGGCAACAGAGGAATGGCTGTTGGTTTCCTTACAAATGGATCACTTCTCCATAAGCCGCCGCCGCCGCTTCCATGATCGCTTCACTCATGGTTGGATGTGGATGAACTGACTTAATGATTTCGTGCCCGGTAGTTTCCAGTTTCCTGGCAACAACTACTTCAGCAATCATCTCCGTTACATTGGCGCCAATGAAGTGAGCGCCTAACCATTCGCCATATTTGGCATCAAAAATCACCTTAACAAACCCATCGGGTGCACCAGCCGCTTTGGCTTTACCCGATGCGGTGAAAGGGAATTTGCCAACCTTGATTTGATAACCGGCTTTCTTTGCGGCCTCCTCCGTGTAACCAACCGAGGCAATCTCCGGCGAGCAATAAGTGCAACCCGGTATATTGTTATAGTTTAGTGCTTCAGGATTCTGGCCAGCGATTTTTTCTACACAAATAATTCCTTCTGCGGAAGCCACATGAGCCAAGGCCGGACCAGGGGTGATATCGCCAATGGCATACACTCCGGGTACGTTCGTTTTATAAAACGGATCCACGACTACTTTTCCCTTGTCGGTTTTTACACCGACTTCCTCCAGACCAATGTTTTCCAGGTTTGTGGCAACGCCCACGGCAGAAAGTACTATATCCGATTCAATTTTTATTTCTCCGGTGGGTGTCTTGACGGTGGAGATACAACCCTTTCCTTTTGTGTCAACTGCGGTGACTTCTGAGTTGGTATAAATCGTGATCCCGGCTTTCTTAAATGATTTCTCCAGTTGTTTGGAAACCTCTTCGTCTTCCACAGGAACCACGCGTGGTAAAAACTCAACAATGGTGACCTCTGCGCCCATCGTGTTATAGAAATAAGCAAACTCCACTCCGATTGCACCAGAACCAACCACCAGCAATTTCTTAGGGCGCTCAGGGAGCACCATCGCTTCACGATATCCGATAATTTTCTTTCCGTCAATTTTCAATGCGGGCAGTTCGCGTGATCGCGCGCCGGTCGCCAGAATGATATGTTTGGCCTCGTAATCCGTCTTCTTGCCCGTGACATCCGTGACTTCAACTTTGTTTCCTTTTTTCAATTTCCCGTTTCCGGCGATGTGGTCAATTTTATTCTTCTTAAATAAAAATTGAATGCCCTTGCTCATACCATTGGCTACGTCCCTGCTGCGTTTCACGACTCCGGCAAAATCTACCGAGGCATCTTTCACATCGATGCCATAATCTTTTGCATGCTGAATATATTCGAACACATTCGCGCTTTTTAACAAAGCTTTGGTAGGAATGCAACCCCAGTTAAGGCAAATGCCACCGAGTTCAGCTTTCTCTACCACCCCCACTTTCATTCCCAACTGGGATGCGCGGATTGCTGCTACATAACCGCCCGGGCCTGAGCCAATAACAATCAGATCAAAGGATGCCATAAGTATTGATTTTAAAACGTGGCAAATTAACCTAAAAATCAATCCAGAAAAAAGATTAGTTT
>Ga0209067_10000255_pt1 | contig 36523 bp, 27 predicted proteins | sample ColStrG_CSR_2013_FD_187199 | JGI IMG/M metagenome (GOLD analysis project Ga0209067, IMG submission 187199) | Freshwater sediment microbial communities in response to fracking from Pennsylvania, USA - Cold Stream Run_MetaG_CSR_2013 (SPAdes)... | ecosystem: Environmental > Aquatic > Freshwater >... | reverse complement strand
TTCTCCGCTCCCTATCCGGGCACGGTTATACCCATAGAACTTTCTCAGTGCCCCGGGCAGGAATTGATTGTACAGAAAGACGGATTTCTCTGTGCAGCCTACGGCACAAAACTTTCAATATTTTTTAATCGGAAAATTGGAGCAGGATTAGTTGGTGGCGAGGGGTTCATATTGGAAAAGCTTCAAGGTGATGGAAAGGCATTCGTTCATGCCGGCGGAACCGTAATTGAGCGAACGCTCCATAATGAAACCTTGCGCGTTGACACCGGCTGTGTGGTTGCCTTTGAATCTCAAATTGATTTTGACGTGGAAACCACTGGAAGTCTGAAGTCCATGATCTTTGGGGGCGAAGGGATTTTTTTAGCCACCCTACGAGGAACCGGCAAAGTTTGGCTTCAGTCAATGCCCATTAGAAAATTAATCCAAGCGCTTTCACCCTATGGCGGAAACAGCAGAAAAGAATCAAGCTCTTTGTTGGGTGGACTATTTGAAAGCTAATTCATGAAAGCTATCAAAATCGGCCTCATTCGCGAGGGAAAAATTCCACCTGACAAACGTGTCGCCTTCACACCGCAACAGACGGAAGAAATTGAACAGCGGTTTCCGAATGTCAAAGTCATTGTCGAACCCAGTGAGATTCGATGCTTCAAAGAATCAGAGTATCAACACGCCGGAATAGAAATCGGAGGGGTCAGCGAATGTGACATTCTGATGGGAATTAAAGAAGTCCCTGTCAGCAATCTTATAGAAGGAAAAACATACCTGTTTTTTTCTCACACCATGAAGAAACAACCTTACAACAAAGGTCTTCTTCAGGAAGTGCTTCGGAAAAAAATTACATTGATCGATTACGAAGCATTGAAAGACACGCAAGGCAATAGACTAGTTGCCTTTGGAAGGTTCGCCGGAATCGTTGGCGCTTATAACGGGCTTTGGGTATACGGAAACCGATTTCAGAAATATTCACTTCGCCGGGCATTCGAATGCTTTGACATTAATGACTTAAAACTTGAGCTTAGAAAAGTAAAATTGCCCCCACTTAAAATAATTCTGACTGGGGCGGGTCGCGTGGCTAAAGGCTCTATGGAGACCTTGGATACGGCAGGCATTAGAAAAGTGAATGCTACTGATTTTTTAACACAAAATTTCCAAGCCCCTGTTTATGTGCAACTCAGCAGTTCAGATTATCATATACGAAAAGAGGGAGGCCACTTCAATCGTGAAGAATTTCATTTACACCCTGAACGATATCATGCAGATTTTGCCAAATTCACTAAAGTAGGCGATATTTTAATGGCAGGAGCATTTTGGAACCCCAAGGCACCAGCTCTCTTTACAAGGGTAGACATGCTCAATCCACAATTCAAAATAAAAATTGTTGCTGACATCACCTGCGACATTAATGGCTCGGTGCCCTGCACTAAAAAACCAAGCGCCATACCCGACCCCATTTACGATTACGATCCGATAAGCGATTCGACTCAACCTCCCTTCAGTGATCAAAATTACATCACGGTAATGGCAGTGGACAATTTGCCATGCGAACTTCCACGTAGCGCCTCAGAAGAATTTGGTCGCGATTTAATAGATAAGATCTTAAAACCCCTTTTAGTTGAAGACATCGGAAGCATAATTGAACGAGGGACTATCGCCAAAGACGGATCCCTTACCCCCACCTTTTCTTATCTCCAGGATTATATAAATTAAGACGGATGCTACTCTATAATGTGACCGTAGGTATTGATAAAGAAATTGAATCTGAATGGCTCACCTGGGTGAAGGAGTATTACCTGCCTAAAGCAATGCAGACCAAGGCATTCACTGATTTTAAAATTTATAAAGTATTAACGCATGAAGACGAAAGCTCTGTTTCCTACAGCATCCAATATTTTTCAGATGCCATAGAAAAAATTGTACACTTCCTCAATCACGATGGAAAAATATTGGTTGAAGAGCACAGAAACCGGTTCAAAGATCGGCATGTAGTTTTCAACACGCTTTTACAGGAAGCTTGATTTCAGCTTCTTTTAACTATATTAAAAACTAAGGTAAAGTTATTTTTGGTTGAAAAATTGCTCAATCTGACTCGCCTCCAAATGACCATTTATCCACTCCTCATCCAATTTAGAATGGTATCTTTTGTAGAATTCAATAGCAGGTTTATTCCAATCCAAGACCTGCCACATCATTCCTGTACAATTTTCTTCCAGCGAGAACTTCATCGTACGCTCAAATAGCATTTTGCCCAGTCCTTTTCCTCGCTGATTCTCCGTAACAATAATGTCTTCCAAATAAAGTCGTTTGCCCTTCCAGGTGGAATAGCGGTAATAGTAAAGAGATAAGCCAACAATTTCATCATCCTTTTCAGCGACAAAAAAACCATAAATAGGATTTGACCCAAAACCATCTTCCTCCATGCGCTCCACCGTATTGGAAACCTGATCCAACGCCTTTTCGTATTGCGCCAATTCCTTGATTAACTCCAACACACGTGGCAAGTCATGCAGCAAACCCTTTCTAATATTAACATCATTCATGTTTCAAAAAAAAAGGCCCCTAGCGGAGCCTTAAAATTCTTTAACCCAATCTTAAAATTCCCACAGGTTATGCTCTTTCTCCATAAGAACCATTTCCTGCTCCCAACGAGCAAATACCGATTCCGAATAAGATCGTCCGTTGTTAATAAAAATCTGCTGAATAGTTTCACCGTCTGGGTTCTCTACCTTTCTAATCACACCGTGGAATAGCCTCAACTTAAAAGCGTCTCCAAAGTTCTTTCCTTCAGAAGGGTTATATCGATTCTGCCACATTACCCGCTGACGCTCCGATAGATCTTTGCTATGCGCTAAACGCGAAATTTCCTTCATTAATTCTTTATAAGAAATGTAGAAGCGATATTGTAACTTTTCCACGCTATTCGGATCCTCCAAAACAATTCCAAAAGCAAGTATATCATAATACAATCTTGACCTTCTCTTATCGAAAATTACATCTTCCACTAAATCAAGGCCTACAATGTTAGGAGCAGCCAAATTGACCTTCATTGGTCCTAAGTCCTCATATAATGCCCCTACACCGGCCTGAGGATTGGCATTTGAAGCTGCCCCAGTGATGTTATTACGCACGCGATAAGCATTTCCCTGAAAGATAACCATGTCTCCAGCCAAATAATCTCTGGTTGCACTCCACTCACCCTGCGTTTGAGATTTCACAAAATTGTCACCCATACTAAGTGCTGAAGTATCCGGAATTTCCTCCTTAAAGTCCGCCGGATCACCTAAGTTGCTACCATAGGTATGTAGTTTACCCTCGCCAAGGAGATCAATAATCAATTTAGAGATGGAAGATTTCTTTGAGGCAAAGCCTGAATTCTGTTTTTCAGTTAAATCAATAACCCTGTTCACCCTAAACCGATACAACTGCTCGTAGTAGGGAATCTTCTCAATCGAATTGGGATTGGAAATAGTGTCCTGGGCATAACACCCGCTGAACGCTATAATCCAAAGACAAAAAAATAGGGTTATCCTCATTTTCATTTTAATTAATTCTGCAATTGACATTCATTTTCGATCCGTTCACCTGCTTGGTTGCACCATCGTAAGTTGGTCGCTGAACCTGAACTTGAGAAATTGTAATGTTATCCCCCTTCTTCAAATTATAAGTGTTTAACGGGATGGTCCCAGACCGTATCGTTATGGGGGAGCCTCCATTGATTTGAAGCACTAAGGTTGAAACGAAATATTTATTATCCTTATTGTTATTTTTTGCAAAAATCTGATCAATAATTTCAGGCTCAACGCGAATAGAAGCTGTCCCGGCAGGAATACCCTTGGCGATATCAATCGTGTTGGGGCCAGCCATCAACCTGGCAATAGGCATCGGTACATCTTGCGTTTCAAATTTTTGCAGCTGAATTGACTGCCCCGATAAAAGAACATTTACGTTGCACTGCGCACGCGTCGGCAGTATTGCAAATTTTCCAGGAGCCAATTTATAAACTTTTCCCTGTTCACCTGGAACAGACAAATCCAATGCAGACAAATCCGTGAGGGAAGCAATAGTAACATTCACTTCAGTACCGCAGTCCCTATAAAGGGTGGCCGCCGCCGCTGATCCAAATACGGCAACAGGCCTTAAAACCTTATACTTAATAGTTTGCTCAAGAGGCGCTTTTCCAGGTAGGTTTATTTTTACCTTATATGACATCTCTGCAATTCCCTTATCGTTGTAGTTGGAAGCGCCAACCGGGAATTTAACTTTACCCATTTTAATTTTATTTGTGGGGCCAAGGCCGACATCAACATCCTCAACTTGAATTGGCCTTCCGTCTTTAAACATTTCAGGAACCAACCCAGAAGATGCACCCGCTACGAAAAGATTGCCTTCATAAGTTTGTCCAGCAACCAACGTGTTTGATTCCGCTTGAACCATGGGTACCAATTGATCAAATTTGGTAACAACTCCTTCAGCGATGGCATTTAAAGAATCCAGAGCGGCTGATTCATATTCCAAAACTTCAGTTTGCATCTGGCTTAACAAAGCCACGGCTGCCATCGTTGGTGTGCCTTCAAAAGAAAATTCAAGAAAATTCTTTGTTGTTTGATGGGGATCATTTTTGAAGGCCTCGAAATCCTCCGCCTTCTTATTTAACTTAGCAAAAGGCACTTTCAACTGCATGATTTCATTGAGATCTTTAACATAGCCCTTTAGTTTTTTCTCATACTCTAGGCCTACTTCGGGCTTCCTGCTATCGAGCATCACCTCTTCAGGGTTAACCGTATTTTGAACAAGCTCCTCTCCTTCCAACTCCTTCTGACCAGACCCCGTAGCTATCTTCTTCTTAACACCGTCTAAATAAGTAACCATAACTTTGGTTACATCCCTCACTTTTTGGGCCTTATCCTTTGCTACTGTAACTTTATCCTCCTTGCTTGTTGCTTTTAGAATACCATCCAGTTTCTTCAAGTTCTTTTCCTGGTCTTCGTTAACCAAATCGACTAGTGTGGTGTTCACAATGGCAAATTTCTCGAGAATGGCGCTGCTCACATTCAACGCCAAAAGCGCTGTGAGCACGAGGTACATCATGCCAATCATCTTTTGCCTCGGGGTTTCCTTACCGCCTGCCATGGTTTATTTAGTTTAGTGGGTAAAAAAAATAATTCTCTATAATTTTAATTTTAACCTTTCATCGCCGTTAACATACTTCCATAGACTTTGTTCAATGCCGTCAGGTTGTTGGTGAGCGATCCAAGCTCCGAAGTAAACTTAGCCGTGTTATCCCCAACTTTCGACAATCCCTGCATAGCTCCAGTTAGGCTTTCATAGAACTTATTCATGTTCTTCACATGGGAATCGGCATCTTTTAACTCCATTTCGTAAATGGTATTAAGAGCTGCTAAATTTTTCGTAACCGCTTGAACTTGTTTGTGGTATTCGCTGGTGTCTTTTGAAGCATCCGACATTGCTTTAACCGCCGTCATGGCCACACCATACGACTTATTCATCTCGCTTAAAGAAGTAGAGGCCGCTTGAACATTCTTTGCATATTCGTTTGTGGCAACAGCCGCATTCGAAAGATTATTCATCTGGGAAGCCGATGTCGCTAAGTTGGTTAATCCCTTACCCAAATTATCGAGAAGGTTCTGATCGACTTTGGCCGTCTTAAGCATCTCATCAATTTTTAACAAGGGCGATTCTCCGGCAGCAGGGCGGTTGCTAATGCGTGTCGCTGTGTGGGTCGCAGGAGCTTCATAGTCTTCGGCGAGTTCAGGATAAACTTTGCTCCAATCCACTTCGGCGTGTTTGGGCTCGAACGCACTCAGAAAGAAGATACCTGCCTCTACGGAGAGACCAATAATCAACATTTCATTAGCACCGTTCCAGTGTTGAATTTTGAAGAGCGCACCAACGATTACAACTGATGCGCCAATGCCATAAATTTTTGGCATTATAGTTTCATAGAGTAGAGCTCCAAAACCGCCTTTTTTCTTTGCCATGGTTCTTAGGGATTTAAGTTTAGTCCGATTTTTTTCTAAATATAATTTAAGTTTTCAATTATTGAAATTCAGCCCCCGAAGATCGGCCCAAGTTAGTCATTGCGCAACGGAAACCGATATAGGCGCGGGTTGAATCCTTGTATTCATAAGTACGAGTTCCTGTTTCAAGAAAATATGCGACATCCTTCCAAGAACCACCACGAATCACTTTTCGAGCATTATACTTCTCTTTAGAATTTCCCTGCTTATCATAGGCCGCCTTGTCGATAAATTGAGGGTTCAAATCCCAAACAGTGGGCACGGATGCGGCATAGAAGTCGTCAAGGCACCATTCCGACACATTGCCGGCCATATCGACCAAGCCATAATCATTAGGAAAATAAATTCCGACCGGCGAGGTATAAGCAAACCCATCATCATAATAATTGCCACGGCCTGGCTTGAAGTTAGCCAGCATACATCCTTTTGAATTTCGGATGTATGGGTTACCCCAAGGATATTTTGCCATATCGCGTCCACCCCTGGCCGCATATTCCCACTCCGCCTCAGATGGCAACCTAAAAGAAGGCATCGGGGGTTGGCCACCATTAACCTGGCGCCACTCATTCAAAAATGCCGATCTCCATTTACCAAAGAAATTTGCTGCCTCCCAGCTCACTCCAACAACGGGATAATCTTTGTAACCAGGATGCTGCCAATAATAATCAACCAACGGATCTCCCATGTGATGGGTAAAGTCCTTCATCCAAACCGTTGTATCAGGATAATATTTAGCCATGAACTCTTGCTGACTTACCTGGGGGAAGTTGGTAAGCTGCGCACCGCCTTCCGCTCCTAGGAAAAATGTACTAAACTGCAGGTACTCATCATTGGTTATCTCCGTCTCATCCATGAAAAGAGGTCCAATAGTTATCTGCTTATTAAAATTGATTTGTGTGGATGCAGGATCTTCATCAGCTTGTCCCATATGGAACGTCCCGGCCGGTATCGGTACCATCCCATAGGGAATTACCATTGACCAACCTTCCCGTCTTTCAATGGTAGACTGCCCTACCACTTCGCCCTGTGCATCACCCCCGCCTTTTTTCTTGCCGATGCCAAGTAAACTACAGGAGCCTACTATTAATCCGCAAGCCATGATTGCCATGCCAAACAGAACTCTGTGAAAAAATATTTTATTCATACCTGTCATATTTGTGATTCTGTGTTTTCTTGTACGTAAAGCCAACGAACAGATTCGAAAGTTATTCTTTTTTTGATCCTTTTTAAAAATCGTGACTACCAAATTCTGTAAAATCTTAAAAAAACACAAATAAATCTTTTGCTAATGCCGGTACCTTGGCGTGCGGACAATCTTCTTCCCTGCCCCGGAGTTTGCTGGAAGTTCATAGATAAGCATGAACTCGTGTGATGTCGGTTGCTTAGCGGCCTGATCCTTAACGATATAATCAAGCGAATAACCCATCCGTAATGATTTATCTTTCAAGAACGTATAGCCCAATAAGAGACTCACCGATTCCCCCTGACGGAAAGATAGGCCTCCCCACATCGTGTCCTTTAAATAAGCTAGACCACCCAAATTCACGGTCGTCTTTACAAAATCTGACTGAATTAAAGTGCTGAAATGAAATTTCAAATCAAAATTTACTTCATAATAGTAACCGCCGTTTATATAAACGTGTGTTTGAAGTGGACTTGCCGTTGCCTTTCCAAAATCAAAAGTGGCATGTGTCAAATGATTAAAGCTAGCTCCCACGTAAAATTTTTCTTTGCGCCAAAAAACGCCGACGGCCATGTCAGGCTTAATCTGAGACTGTGATCCGCCATCAAGAAATTTTTCATAATCAACGGCCCGCAAATAATTCGCGTTGATCGTTTGGGAATATATCCCCGTTCTAAATCCAAAACTCAATTTGCTGTTCTTAACGGCAAGATGATATGCATATGATGCCTGCGCTTCAAGATTATTAAACGGTCCCAGATTATCATGAGAAATATAACCTCCAAACCCACTGTTCAATTTATAAATTGGTGTTGTAAAAGTGATCAATTGGGTAGTTGGAGCTCCTCCGTCACTAAAAGAAGAAGAATACCCAATCCATTGACTTCGGTGTAGTGCCGTTATTTTTGTCACCCCTTCAACACCGGAAAAACCGGGATTGTAATAAATGGTATTAAACATGTATTGGGTAAACTGTGGATCTTGTTGCCCAATCGATGGAAGTGCAAATCCAAACAGTGATAAACATGCAAAAAATACTCGTTTCACCATCAGTTTAAAAAGTATCGAGGGATAAAGATAGATGATTTATTTATACACTATCAATCTAAATGTAATTAAAGTGTAATAAAATCTACTTCTTGCTAAAAACGTAACCCTTAAACAGTTATTTAATTCCGTTCGCCTTTTTTATATAGAGTTCCAAGGCTCCCGCCATAGATGGTGCATTGGGTAAGGGAGCCTCAATATCAAGAACAAATCCATTGTCCTTAACAGCCTTGGCCGTAGCGGGGCCAAAGGCCGCCAACCTTGTATTGTTCTGCTTAAACTCCGGAAAATTGACTATTAATGAATTGACTCCTGACGGGCTAAAGAAGGCCAAGACATCATAAAAAACATTCTTCAAATCGCTGAGGTTGGAAGCCACGGTATGGTTGATAATGGCCTCCGCATAGATAAATCCATTTTCCTTAAGAAAATCAGGGATATCATTTTTTCGAATATCCGAGCAAGGGTAAAGAAATTTTTCGTTTTTATGCTTCCTTAGAATTTCAAGTAAATCTTTGGTGTCCTTTAGACCGGTAAAGATTTTACGTTTTCGAATGACAATATATTTCTGGAGGTAATTCGACGTCTGCTCCGAAATGCAGAAATATTTCATATCCGCAGGCATTTCCAATTTCAACTCCCGACATAGTATAAAAAAATGATCCACCGCATTGCGACTGGTAAATATGACCGCCGTATGGTTTAAGATTTCAATCTTTTGTTTACGGAATTCCTTTGCTCCAACGGGCTCTACTTGAATAAAAGGCCGAAAATCAATTTTCAAATTGAATTTTTCAGCCAGTTTCAAATAAGGGGAGTTGAGATCCGTGGGGGCTTCTTGGGTGACTAAGATGCTTTTTACTTTGCGCATCCTGTCAATAGCTGTTTCAGTCATATCAACACGTAGCAGTTCGGGACTTAAAACAAAATTAGTTTTATCAAAATCACTAACGGAAAAATTTCCGTTGCACAAAGGTAGGAAAATAAATGGAACGATCGGAATGCTGTTCGCGCTTGTAACTTAAAATAAAGTAGGCCAGCTCCCAAAAGCAACAAGACGCATCCTGTTTTCAATAAAGAAAAATAATTTACTGTAATGCCAAACGAAAAACAGAACAAACTGACAATTGCGATCAGAGCTAACGAAAGAATTAGCACCCGCACAAAATTAAAAAATTGAAACCCGGTAACATCCTTCCAGCCATACAGCCAAGCGATCAACGCCACGAATGCCAATTTAGCCATCAAAAGACTAAGTATACCCAGAGCAAGAAGAAGCCACTGGCTCAAATACGGACCGGTTGTTGTAAAGGAGGGATAAGCTAAAAAGGACAACCCCTGATGAGTGAAATGCGAGGCAGTAATAAGCGCAAGGGATGCCAACAGGCTACAAAACAAATAGAATAACAGGTTAACACTGGAAGTGATGCGCAGGGAAATTTGATTTTCATCTCTATCTCTTAAATAAAATAGTTTCGTAAGATTCAGATAATCCAAGGTAAGCTGAGGGTTTGTTCGAAACAGTGCGGTAAAGAAAATAATAAGAGCAATGGAGACAATTAGAATAAAATCAGAAAAGGCAAGTAAATGGCGTCGAGGATTATAGAATTCATCGTGTTGCCTTAAAACAGCCCATTTTACGGATAGGTCATCAATGACATTGCGTTGATAAAAGCTTAGAAAAATTGAATTCGAATACGCATTTCTCAGGCTGTCAGCCTTGAATTTCAAAGATCCCACCCCTTTCACGGCGAACCTAGAGTTAATGAATACATAAAAGTTTTTTTTACTTTCAATGATTAAGTAATGTCCACCTTGTTGAGAGAGATCGAGAAGTAAATGGACGGCCTGACTATTTTGATCTGCCTTATCTTGTAAAATGCTTTCTTTGAATACTTTTAAATGTGGGTTAAGATCCTCAATTACTTGGAATTCCTTTTCTGGCGCAGGCTGGAAAACGGAGAGAAATAGAAAAAGAGAAAAAAGAAATTGACTTACGGCCATGTTAAAATCAAATTCAAAATTACGTTTTAATACCTTATTTCAACCGCACCTGAAGTTTTTGTGATGGCCGGGCTTTATATTCATATTCCATTTTGCAAGCAGGCTTGTTATTACTGCGATTTTCACTTTTCCACTTCCCTGGATCTGCAAGACGCCTTGGTCAATGCATTGTGCATAGAGCTGGAAATGCAAAAAAATTATTTGGGGAGCGAACCCCTTGATACGATCTATTTTGGAGGTGGCACCCCTTCTTTACTGGCGAAGCATCACTTCGAAAAATTAGTTAATGCGATTCATAAAAATTTTCCGGCCCATGAACCCGAGGTGACGCTCGAAGCCAATCCCGATGATCTTTCTAAAGAAAATCTGGTCGGGCTGAAAGATATTGGGATCAATCGGTTAAGTATTGGAATTCAATCCTTCGATGACGCCATTTTAACGTTTCTTCATCGTGCGCATTCTGCTGTCGATGCAATACGGAGCCTGGAACTGGCTCGCCAGGCAGGCTTTGACAATATTAGTATTGATTTGATCTATGCCATCCCCGGTCAAGACGACCATGTATGGAAGAAAAACATTGGGAAAGCGATTGCCATCGCTCCCGAACATATTTCCGCTTATTCTCTTACCATTGAGGAAAAAACAGTTTTTGGGCACCAACGAAAAAAAGGAATATTTCCTGTCGAAACAGAAGAAGCCGCAGCCAATCAAATGCAAATTCTAATGGATGAATTAGGAAATGCAGGCTTTGATCAATATGAAATTTCCAATTTCTCTAAACCGGGTTTTTATTCGCGACACAACAGTAGTTATTGGCAGCAAAAAAAATATTTGGGCATTGGGCCAAGTGCCCACTCCTACAATGGATTAACTCGACAATCCAACATCAACAACAATCCACTGTACATTCAATCGATAACACAAGGTAAAATACCATGTCAACTGGAGGTATTAACCAGGGCCAATAAAATCAATGAATATTTATTTACTACACTTCGCACGTCTTGGGGATGTAACCTCAACTACCTTCAAGCGCAATTGGGTTATGATCTGGTGAAAGAAAATCACGAGAGCCTTGCCCTTCTGTTGAAGTATGAATACATTTCTCTAAAGAATGACATTATGAAGCTTACTCAAACGGGAAAATTTCTTGCCGACAAAATCGCATCCGATCTTTTTGCTAAAGAATAACGTTTCCCGTTCAAATTTATTATTTTTCAGTCATGAGCGAAGAAGAAAAGAAAGTGTACATGTTAGTCAAGGCGGTGATTTTTCATTACCACGGTTTGGATGAAATAGAAAAACTAGATTTAGAAAACACTTCCCAACGACTGGACGCTGCCGATTCACTCCAATGGGCCCTTGATTTCATTTCAAAGGACTACATCTCTGCTTTTGAGAGAGCCCGCACTTACCTGAACGAAATTATTGGTGACTACCCAAAAAATAAGCGAACTGAATTGATTAACATGGTGTGGGAGGCTAATAATTTGAAAGGCTTCGTCACGGAAATGGAGGCCACGGCAATGCTTAAGTTAGCCAAGGATTGGGGGGTAGAAAAAGAGTTGACCAATTTAGTCCTAAAGTAATGACCTCGTTACCTGATCTCCGGCCCTATCCAGTCTGATTTTTTTTCGGCAAGAAAAAGCTTCTCTGAATTCAGGTAACCTAATTGATCATAGACAATGGGGGCAATGCTAAGGCCATGATCGGTTATGGCTCCCCACTTTCCATCACGACAGATTAGGAGCAAATTGTCACCCACCTGTTTCAAAGAGGTAAACCGAGGTTCTACCAAAACGTTTCCCATCTCATCGGCTAAACCTTGCAATGACGAAGAGACAAGCAAAAATTTTCCGTCAGGCAATCGAGTAACGTAATCATAGCGCAGCGGCAAGATCACGTTCCCTGACTTTTCAATTAACCCGAATTTTTTATTCCTGGATACAATGGCTAATCCATTTAAAAAGAAGCTGCGGTTATCATAGTTGGGGTTTATAGCAATTTGGTCACTTGTATTTACGAAACCCCATTTTCCAATCAGTTTAACAGACGCCAGTCCTTCATGAAATTCACCAATGCTATCGTAACGGTTGGCAATACGCAATCGGCCTCGTTCATCAATGAATCCGTAACGATCGTCTTTTTTTATGCCTCGCAACCCTTCCTGTTCAGGAAAAATTTCTTCTGTATTATTTGGAGTGGCTGTTTGCTCCAAAATCTCTCCATCATAACTGACGGTTCTCTGGGTTCCATCAGGGGAAAACTCGGTAAAATTTGCTTCATGGAATCGAATCGGGTAAGGAGAAAAATATAAAATTTCTCCCGCAAAGGATTTAACGAAATGATTACCTGGCTGTTTTTGCAAATATCGCTGTTGGTTAATCACCCTCAGAGGATAGGGCTGCGGAGCCACCAACCAATCTTCGTGAGCATTAATAATCCCATACTTGCCCTTGAATTTCACGGCCATCAACCCACTGATAGGCTGTGCGATTGAATCAAACGCGCAAGGAATAAATTCGTGACCTTCAAAATCGATGATCCCTGAAAAACCCTTACTGACCGCAGGAAAACCAAGTGGGTTGGCCATCGCTAACTTCTCATAGTATTTCTCCGTCAATTTCTTTCCGTCATCCTTGCGTAATTGCCAACCCAGGCTTTTGTCATAGCAGCGGAAATGATTTGCCTCGCTAACTAAAGAGTCAAAAGAAAAAGGAACAATGATTTCTCCCTCCCGGGAGATCACACCCATCTTGCCATTTTGTGTGGCGCGGAACTTTCCGGCTTCTATTTCAGTGAGCGTCTCGTACCGGATTGGAGTCGTAGTCTTCAATTCCTCATTGACTACTCCGAAAACCTTTCCTTGGCGAACCATAAAATGTTTTTGGCTAATCGGTTTTACATCATCAGCAACTAGCTGCTTGACCGTTTTGTTGCTCTCATTCAGAAAAAACCATTCGTTGGGTAGTCGCGCCAATACCTTACCCTCTTCATCAATTTTAATTGAATCGTACTTTGCCTCAAGTTTGACCAGGCCATTTCGATCAATCAATCCCTGCCAATGATTTTGATAAATAATCGCAACCCCTCTGTAAAAAGGAGAAACGCTGTCAATGGAAAAATCGGTTACCGGTTTCCCGTCATCGGCAAACAAGGCAATTTTATTTTCCGAATTTTCAACAGCAAAGCGAAGCGTGCCTAATGGCCGAATATTTTTATATACCATCGGGATCAGCATCCGGTTCTCCAGGTCAGTCAATCCGAAATAATAACGGGGCCCGGTTAGGTTAAAAACGATGGCGCGAAGACCTTGCGCGGAAATCCCATCATAAATGAAAGGGACTTTGATTTCTCCTTTTAGATTGATGCATCCGGTTTTTCTAATGACCGGATTGATTTTTTTTCGGGCTACAATACAGTCACCACTATAGAATACCAAACTTTCATAGTTGGCCTGGGTAATAAATTCTTTTTTCAGATTGATGACCCCCCATAAACCGTGCAAACGATAGCCCGTTACGTCTCCTATTACCGAAAAATTACCGTCCGACCAGCCAAGCGCCTCAAACGAGGGTGGCAAAATCACATTACCCAAATCGTCTTTCATTCCAACCTTGCCATTTTCCTCAAAGGTCTGGTAGATCTTGGCATCAGCGGGAATTGCCATTATCGTGCACAACAAAAAACCCATCCACCAATTCATACTACAAATGTAAAGGAGAATATTAAGAGATGGGAATTTTTAAGACCTTTACGGGGTTAAGGGATAATCTTGAACCATGTACATCCAACAACTTTATACTAACTGCCTTGCCGAAGCGGCTTATTACATTGAGTCTGACGGAGAAGCAGCGATCATCGATCCTATCCGTGAGACTGAACCTTATCTTGAGTTAGCGGAAAGACGAGGAGCCACCATAAAATATATTTTTGAAACCCATTTTCATGCTGATTTTGTAAGTGGCCATATTGATTTAAGTAAGAAAACGGGAGCGGCAATTATTTACGGCCCCATGGCTGAAACCAAATACAAGGTGGTGAATGCCCATGATGGAGAATTTTTTTTAGTAGGCAAACTAAAAATTAAGACGCTACATACCCCAGGTCATACCCCTGAGTCTTCGTGCTATTTATTGTTTGATGAAAATGGCAAAGAACACGCCGTTTTTACAGGCGACACCTTGTTTGTTGGTGATGTTGGCCGCCCCGACTTACTGGACGGAAAAATGAGCAGCGAAGAACTCGCTAACATGCTTTATGATTCCCTTAATGCAAAAATAAAGACCCTGCCGGATGAAGTCATCGTTTACCCGGCACATGGAGCGGGGTCATCATGCGGAAAAAATATTGGTAAGGAGACATTTTCCACCATTGGAGAACAGAAAAAATTCAATTACGCCTTAAAAGCGCCCACCAGGGAACAATTTGTCAAAGAAGTTACCGAAGGTATTTTGCCTCCGCCACATTATTTCTTTGAAGATGCCCGGATCAATAAGGACGGATACGATTCGGTTGACTCGGTCATGGCAAAAAGTAATCTTCCCCTGAGCACTTTGCAATTTGAAGAAGCCGTCCAAAAAGGGGCATTGATTTTAGATACCCGCAAGGCGGACGATTTTGAAAAAGGATTTGTTCCCGGGGCAATAAATATTGGACTCAATGGGCAATATGCCATTTGGGTTGGAACCCTAATCGCTATTCAACAACCTTTGATATTAATAACCGATGCCGGCAAAGAACACGAATCCATTTTGCGACTGGCACGCGTAGGTTATGAAAATGTTTGGGGATATTTAGCCAACGGAATCAGCGGATGGAAAAAAGAATTGGACGTTGTTAAATCAATACAGCCTGAAGCCATCGTGAAGGAAATCAAAAAAGGCGCCGAAGTAATTGACGTTCGCAAACCAAGCGAGTGGAATACGAGCCATGTGAAAAAAGCAACCTTTTTGCCATTGTCCGGCATGCCAAGTAATCTAATGGAAAAAGATAAAACCAAACCGTATCTAGTTCATTGTGGTGGTGGCTATCGTTCAATGACGGCCATTTCGCTGATGAAGCGCCAGGGCTTTAAGGATCTGACAAACATTTTGGGAGGCTTTGGATCCATCGTCAGCGCTGGTGTTGAGGTCGTGGCCGAGGGTGCCGCCGTTGACCTGAACTAAACCGTTCCCTTTTAAAATTGTTTCAACTAAACTAAAAGAAGTATTTTATGAATGCACAAACTAAACTTGGGCCGAATACCGCCAATCTGATTGGAACATTGCCTGCCGTTGGCACTGTTGCACCGGCCTTCACACTCACGGCCAATGACATGAGCGATAAAAGCCTTAACGACTTTATTGGCAAAAATGTAATCCTGAATATTTTTCCAAGTGTTGATACCGGTGTTTGTGCCTCCTCAACTCGAAAATTCAATCAGTACCTTTCCACGCTCCACAACACGACCGTGCTTTGCATTTCCAAAGATCTTCCGTTTGCTCAAAAACGTTTTTGTGGTGCTGAAGGAATTGATAAGGCGATTACGCTTTCCGATTTTCGTGGCCGCGGTTTCGGTAAGGCCTATGGCGTTGAACTTGCAGACAGTTCTTTTGCCGGATTATTTGCTAGAGCTGTCGTGATCATTGATCCATCAGGAAAAATAAAATACACTGAATTGGTTCCTCAGATTGGTGAGGAGCCCAATTACGATGCGGCATTGAAAGCCATCTAAAAAACTAAACCTAATAACGGATGAAACCCTTTCTTTACCGAGAAAGGGCTTTTTGCTTTGTTCGCGTTCTATTTTCCATTAACTTTTAATTCTTAAAAAAATTAATGTGAAATCACTACTCATTTTCATCCTCTCGATTTTCATTTCGCAAACGCATGCACAAGATCTGAGTTCCTATTATCTGACGGCCGATCGCGTCTTTGACGGAGAAATAATGCATGAGGGTTGGGCTGTCCTTGTCGTTGGGAATAAAATCGTTTCCGCTGGACCGAAGGAAAAGGTGGCTGCCGGTAATGCCATCAAAATAAATTATCCCAATTCAACGCTATTACCGGGTCTCATCGAAGGCCACTCGCATTTGCTTCTTTATCCTTATAATATTACCGATTGGGACACCCAAGTCTTGAAAGAAACCGATAGCTATCGCACCGCTCGCGCCACCGTCCATGCGAAAAATACGCTCATGGCTGGCTTTACTACGGCACGCGATTTGGGAACAGAAGGGGCAGGATACTCTGACGTTGCACTGAAACGCGCTATTAATGAAGGAATAATTCCTGGCCCTCGTTTACTGGTTGCCGGACGCGCCATCGTATCAACTGGTTCCTACGGACCAAAAGGATACGACAACGATATGCAAATTATGCTAGGGGCAGAGCCTGCCGATGGCAATGATCTCATCAGGGTGGTACGCGATCAAATTGGGAAAGGAGCTGATTTTATTAAAGTTTACGCCGATTACCGGTGGGGATTAAGAGGTGATGATCAACCCTCCTTTACGCTGGATGAATTAAAACTAATTAATGAAGTGACCCGAAGCAGCGGCCGTGCAATGGTGTGTCATGCAAAAAGTAAAGAAGCCATTAGGCGTGCTGTGCTTGCCGGGGCGGAGACCATCGAGCACGGAGACTTCATCGACACGGAAATTGCCAATTTGATGAAAGCGCATAACGTTACCTACATTCCTACCATAGCCGCAGTAGATCAAATCAATCAATACCACGGTTGGAAGAAAGGGAGTCAGCCTGAACCGGTCGCCGTTGTCAACAAGAAAAAAAGTTTTAAAGAAGCGATTGCCTCCGGTGTTGCCATAGGAATGGGTGGGGATGTTGGTGTTTTCCCGCACGGCGAAAATGCCTTGGAGCTTGAATTAATGGTGGAATACGGGCTACCGATCATGGATGCATTGAAGGCGGCTACTAGTGTCAATGCAAAAGCATTTCATTTGGACAATCAAGTTGGATTTCTAAAGGAAGGATTTACAGCCGATATTGTTATTGTATCGGGAGATCCTTCAAAAAATATTTCCGACCTGCGTAAGATGAAATTTGTGATGAAGAACGGGGTTGTTTATAGAAATGAAAAATAATCGTATTCCTTGCGATTATACAGCTGGATTATGGACAGAAAACAAGCTCTCAAAACCATGGCTGCAACCACCCTTAGCTCTGTTGCATTGCCTCAATTTGCAAAATCGATGAACGCACTATCAGACCTGAAAGGCAATATCAATCATAGCGCATGCCAATGGTGCTACAATGATATTCCATTGGAAAAACTTTGTGAGGCAGCTAAAGAAATGGGCCTTAAATCCATAGACCTCTTGAATCCATCGCAATGGGCAACGGCAGCAAAATATGGCCTTACCTGTGCCATGGCTTATGCCAGCGACCTGGGATTGACCAAAGGATTTAACGACTTATCGCTCCATGAAAAATTAATTCAAGATTATACTACTAACCTGCCGAAAGCCGCCGAGGCAGGATTGAAAAATGTAATCTGTTTCAGCGGTAATGCAAAAGGCCTTTCCTCAGAGCAAGGACTCGAAAATTGTGCAAAAGGTCTTGCGCCCGTGTTGAAAGTAGCAGCAAAATATAACATCACGGTGAGCATGGAATTACTCAATAGCAAAGTGGACCATAAAGATTACCAGTGCGATCACACCGAGTGGGGAGTGAAGCTTTGTGAAAAACTCGGTTCAGAAAATTTCAAGTTGCTCTACGACATTTATCACATGCAAATCATGGAGGGTGATGTCATCGCGACCATAAACAAGTACATCAAAAACATCTCCCATTTCCATACCGGTGGTGTGCCTGGCCGTCATGAAATTGATGAAACTCAGGAACTAAACTACCCCGCCATCATGCACGCTATTGTAAAGACAGGGTTCAAAGGATTTGTGGCCCAGGAATTCATCCCTTCAAGACAAAATAAACTTGCTTCTCTTCAACAGGGAGTTGGAATTTGCGATGTTTAGTCTTCCACTTTAGGGCCCCTGAGCATAAACCTCCTCAAGTAGGTTTCAAACGGCAACACCAAAAGAGCAATGCCAACTTGCACAAAGAAATCGATCACCGGAGTAGTTTTTAAGGAGACTTGGGCGTTGACCGCCGCTTGCACAAGTTGAATCACCATGATCACGGTAAGCATGGAGAGCAATTGACTGATGATTCGATACCGTTTATTGCCTGCACTTAAGCGAATTGATAAAAATACCATGGCACTAAAGAAAATTACCTCGATCAAATAGAACCATGGCTGCTGCCAATAAGGAGGCTCCACCAGTAACGAGATCTCCTCTACTTTTGAAATTTGCCCCATCAAATCCCTTGTCTGAACTTCTACCTTATACTTGCCGGTGGGTAAATAAGAAAAATTCACGATGTTATTGGTGGTGGCCCACGAAGTCCAATCCTTACTCAGCCCTTTCACTTGATACCGATATTCTACCGCCTTCATCCCCAGGTAGTCGGGCTGGATAAATTCAAAGTCAACGGTATTTTCAAGCTGACTTACAATGATGGACCGAGCAGGGGCAATTTTCTTTTGTTGCCCTCTTACTTCGCGCAAAAAAAGAGGATAGTCATTCTGATATTTCTTGGCCAGCCCACTCGAAAATTTGTAGAGTTCGTTGTTAGCCGTGATCACCCACAAATTATCCTTATCGGCTGGTGCGATATAGCGGATATTGTTAAAAAGCCCAAGCCACTCCAACTTGAGGGAGGCTTGCATTCTGGCGTCAACCGTGCGCCACCGGTGACCATCGTTAAACCAAAAATATCCGGCCGATGCGAAATATTTTTTGCGGCCCGGCAACGAATCATATTTTTTAAAAACGTTGTCCTTGCTATCAAAGCGGTGAAACTCGCCACCCATGGCCACATAAACTTCATTACCGTAAGAAATTCCAACACTCTCGTCGATGGTAGGATTGGAGAAAGGAACGCGCTCAATCGATGTGATTTTTCCTTCATCGGTTTCAACTTTAATGGCGTCTGTTCTCCCACAAAGCCAAATATTTTGGAGCTTATCTTCAAAAATATAACTGACGTAGTCATTTAACGTGTCAAGCAAGTTCGTTTCTTGCCAGCCCCTTTCCCTTGGAATAAAGGACTTCATTTCATCGTCAAGGGTGCTTGCTAGCAACTCCCCCACCGATTTGGAAATGTAAACAGATCGTATGGGAGCCAGCGTAATAGGTGTAGATTGGGTTCCTTCAACGGTCGCTATTCCAAAAATTCCTGCCGCCAATAGCTGATCATGATATTCTACTAACTGGGTTACTTTTCCATCAATTCCAGACACTCGTTTGTAGACATAGCCTGCTAATTTCAAGGCATACTTTACATTTTTTGGTTTTTCGATACCTGACTCCTCTAGGGTGTTCTTTCTCAAAAAAGAGAAAAGACCCCTCTTTTTCCGTGGTCCCTTGTCCTTTCTAACCCCTGACTGGTTAACGAAAACTTCTTCCACTACATCTTGTTTCACTAGCATAAACAGGCCCAAGGTTGTGCCAACATACGTTTGACCTTGAAAGGTCTTGGCGCACAACAAACTTCCTTCCAATCCCGGATAATGACTGAACGAGCTAAAAGGTAAAAATGGTGCCACCCGAGTGAAGCCATAGTCATGAGCAACCCAAAGGCCCTGATTGCGATCGACCATCATCGAATAAACCTCATTATCGGGAAGTCCGGTATAGAAATTAGTTACCTCTTGCGTGATCCCCGTTTGAGGGTTGATAAAGATGATCCCGCCGCGCAGTGTGCCGATCGCTACAAGTTCGTCGGTAAGCCAGTTTGCTGCCACTGGGATATTGTGAACAAGAAAATCCTTATCCTGGACAATGATTTCCTTTAAGCCATCCGCGCTGGCAAGAAAAAGACGGCCGCCTGAAACATTGAGTAAGGTCGTGTGAGACGTCGGGGAGGATGCACCAAATTCCACCACCAAATTATCCGGCCAAGGAAGGTTGGAAGGAATCAGTTTGTCGGCTTCCACTTTCAGCAGGCCATTCGTTGCCTTTACATAAACACTACCGGCGACCTCAAGCAAACCATAAAATTCTTCTGATGATTTTGCTTTGATGGTCGACTCAACCGTTCCGCTGCTCGGCGAGATAACATAAACGACGTGCGAATTGGCAAAGTAAATCTTGTCGTTTATCGAAAGGCTTGAAAAGATCTGGCTAGCCTCTGGTTGGCTTTGCGAAAGGGATTGGTACGTTTGCGCATTACGGGCGTCAATTACAATTTTGCCAAAGCCATTGAGCCCGCCCAAAAAAACATCCTGACCAAAGGTAGCAATGGTAAACACCGGACCGGGCGTGCCGATTAGTCCCCAATTGCGACCATCAAATTGGAGCACGCCATTTTTGTTGGCAAAATAAATAACACCATTGGCATCTTGGGCCATGCCAAAGGTGAGGTAATCTATTCGTTCATCAGAGGGCGTGAAATGGGAAAGAAAATAATTGCCCTTTTGTGCAAAAGTTACCGTTGAGATAATAAGAAAAGCCAGAATCTTGACCCGATCGAGCATAGCCGAATTAAGCATTATTCAAAAGTAAGTGATATTACCATTTAAATTTAATACACTCTGACCAGGGAACGTTAACTTCTTGGTTAGCGGCAAAAAAAAGAGCTGCCCAGCAATTGAGACAGCTCCTTTAATAAGACGACTAATGGCGGCTTATTTAACCACAAAAATAAAATCGCTACCAGGAGCATTGTCTCCAAATTCACCAGACCTCGGCTGAGGTTTAAGGGACTCGATGTATGTATTAAGCTCGCCCATCGAAAGGATCATATCCTTTCCTCCACGATTCCGGAGCGCCTCAAGCAGCTTCCTTGTGAAAGGAGAATTCATGCCTGGCCGACCATCCGGCACATATTCCTTTCCACCTGAAGTAATGTAACGTCTTGTCTTATAGGATAATTTTCTGGTCACCATCTCTGCCTGACTAGCTTCTTTATAGACATCATCATCCATTCCCCTGTGAGCAATGGCCTGATCGAAAGTGCCCCCGAAGCAAACATCCATTGCCAGTAAAATATGCTCACAAGGAATATTGTTAATGATTGAACGAAGACGGTTGTGGGAGAGATAGGTGGTCTTTGCTTCATCGTGGAGTTGAGATTCTTTTGTAACGACAAAGCCTTCGCCAAAGGTCTCGTCATATTGGCCATGGCCCGCGAAGAAAATAAACAATTGATCTAAGGGCTTGTATTTCTTTTCAGCGTACTCTCTCAATTTTTTTAGGATATCAGATTGAGAGCCGCCTTCAACAATTTCTACCTTAAATCCATAATTTTTCTTCAGCTCATCAGCAATCATGCGTCCGTCATTTACAGGATTTACCAAGTCAGGCCAATTGTCATAGTCATTGGTGGTAAATAAAATAGCATAATCTGATCTATCCAATTTGCTCGCATCAGCCATGGCGGTGGTACCGACCCGGACCGTCCGCTGGCTGATTGTCTTCACCCCGTCTGTATTTTCAGCTGCAACTTCAATAAGGTTGTTACCATCCATTAAGGTCAAATTTTTTTCAATTGTGTTTTTGTGCTTTTCCTCTTCAGTTGCCGGCTCAATTGTCAGCTTTCCCCTCGATGCAGACTCCGCATTTTCTCTTATAGTAATCGTTATATTCTTTAGCGGTGTGGTCGATTCGATTTCAAATTTTATTTTGTATTTCGTATCGCCTGCGTAATTACTCTCCGCCGTTGGCGTGATCCAATTAATCACCGGAATAACAGAGCTAACAACTTTTTTTGGATCACTCAAGTCGACCTGAAATTCATTCGTGCGCGTACTTACATTTTGGGCATGCAACCCACTTATCATAGAAAATAAAAGGGCTAAAACCAACAGTATTTTTTCCTTTTTCATGGATGGATTGGTTATTTTCTTAAGACTATTTTTCCGGCATGTGCCTCCGTGCCTTTTTGGCTGTTAACAACGAGACGATAGATGTACATTCCGTTTGATAAATTATTCAGAGAAGCGTCCCACTCCGAATTATAAAATCCAGCCTCCAAATTCGTGTTCACTAAGGTTGACACTTTGTTACCCAGAATGTCAAATACATCCAGGTTGACGTTATATTTTCCATTATTTTCCGGAAGTGTAAAGTTGATAACGGCAGTGCCAGTGGTCGGATTTGGATAGGCTTTCGCCAATGAGACTTTACTTGGTTTTATTTTGTCAACTAAGTTATTTCCAAAATAAACCTTGAACCCACTGGATTCACTAGGTTCAAATTGATAGTGGTTCAGTTCCCGCATATCGATCAGTTGCTGCAACGTGACATCAAAAAGGACGAGGTCCTTGTTACCGTTCCCAAAAGCTGTGTTATCCCAACTTAAGGTGGCCAAGCCCTTCAAATTTGTATCCACAGAAAAATCCCATGTATATTCACTTTGCGTTGGCACTATATCGCGGTCCAAATTTTTTGCAAGATTTTCAGGGTGCGGAAAATTCATTTCTAAGAAATCAATGAAGCGCGGGGGCGTTACATCATCAAAACCATCTACACTTTTTGACGCTTGTGGGTTCATCCCCACGCCACCAAGGTCTGAAGTCAGACCTCCAACAGTTAACGAAATGGGAGTTACCCAGTCATCGCCGTCTAAATCGGTACGGAGTGGGGCTCCCTGGCGTCCGCCAGCGCCTACTGCATCAACGGGGAATTTTATGGTGATCGGGCTACTGCCGGAATTATATACAAACCCACCTTCAAAAGCCTTTAGATCGGTAGCCGGTTGGTAAGTTCCGTTAAAGGTCTTAAGTGTTGGTGCACCTGAGGAAGCAATGCCGCTGGCTGTAAGTACTTCCTGCCATGTTACCGTGAAGGGATATGGATTGCCAATTTCGGTCCAACCTGGATTTAAAGTAGTTGAAAAAGGAGTTTCTTTATTAACGTTTGGAGTAGTTGCCCCCGGAATGGAAAGACCGCCACTGTTCTTAACATTAATAAAGTAACCTGTCCCTTGATTAATGGTTGTAAAATCGGTGGGGTACTCAGACCAAGCTGGCTGAGTTTTGTAAGTGATCAACCTCCATGCTGACTTATCCGAAACGCCCAGCTGACTAAAAATTGTTGCAACAGTATTGTCGGTCAGTTGGTAGGGAATCGAAATTATCCTCCAATTAGCTACTCCTCCGCCACTCGGCAGCGCGGGCAATACGGGATTTTTAGCAGTCGGGTAATTGATATACCTGTAATATTTTGTTGAGTCGGATGGGCTTCGCGCAATGTTATTAGATGGATCCGAAGCCTTAAAATAATATTCTAAACCGATTGGACCATAGTCAGCCTCCGCAATCGAGACCGCACCTTGATACGTCCCGTTCGAATAGGTCAGCGTTAATGGTAATGAGGTAATTGGGTTATCTGTAGTAATTTTTCTATAAAAGATTTTTGCAGTCGCTACCTGCACACTATCTTTCATTGAAACAGAAATTGTTTCGCCGTTTACCCCTGCTCCGCTTCCAGCACCACTCGTGAGATTATTAACAGAATATGTAATCACGGGCGCCTTCTTATCAGGATAGTTTAAAGTAGTGAAAACCCAATCGGTGTTGTTCACTAAAAAACTTAACGGAAATCCTTCTACAGATTGAAATGCATTAGGATCGCCAGTAATAAAATAATGCTTGTAATGCTTTAATTGCGCACTTGGAACAACTGTGATAGAATTTCCAGCTGCACTGACCGCGGGCTGAATAGTTGTTCCCAGGCTAAGGAATGCATCTCCATTAGGAGCAATGTAACCGCCTGTCATCGTCGCCGGAGATGTCGCACGGATCGTACCGTTGCTATTTCGGAAAACCATTGCCAGAGAATATATAGTCGCGCTACTTGAAGCAGAGAAATATTTCCTTAGTGTAGGACCCAAGGTGATTTGCCAAAGGTTTGGGCTGCCAGCCACCGCTGTCATTTTACCAATTCCATCATCCAGACCCCAATTGCCAACGACGTTTTGCCAGGCAGTTCCCGTTGGGCTATCAGTAATAATGCCCGCGTGCATGTACACGCTGGACGCGCCAACAAGCTCGCCTCCTCCTTTTGTTGCATCAAACGTTACTGTTACCATCTGGTCTGGAGAGGCGGCAATGGGTGTGATTTGAGCAAAGTCATTGGTGAGATTGGGGATAGGAATGGTTGCAAAAGGCGTTGCGGTCTGAGCGGAATCATAGATGTAAATATTTTTGCCCGTTACGGGCGTGATTGCCTCACTAAAGGTCATTGCTAGAGTTGGAATTAATGGAACCCCCTTAGCCTTATTTGCCGGAGACAATGTATTCAATGTTGGTGTCGTCTTAGTGGTGAATCTCCAGGTTGAATTACTGGTAATACCTGTCCACGCATTTAAAAAGATATCTGTAAAGGCCCCATTATCGACCACTATGAAGTATGTCTTATTAAATCCAAGAAAATTGACCGGGGTGAAAGTGAAAGTCCTTTCGTTTTGCACCCCGGTTGATACATCAATAACTTCCACAGGCGTCACCGGATTAGCCACGTCAAGAATTCTTAAAAATTTTCCGGCAACGGGAACGCCGGCTTGATCGAAAGTAATACTCAGTGCGGGCCTTATACCAACTCCGGTTGCGTTGAGCGCCGGACTGAGCGAAGCCACCGACGGCGCAATTGCATCTGGCGGTATTACTATATTCCCACTTTTCCTTACTGGTGAATTCGTAATCGCGCCATAAGCATATCCATTAAATTCGTTGACTGCCACATCATTAAAGTTGACATTGGATATCGAAGCGCCAAGTCCAACATTTTGCCAGCTTTGGCCTTGATCCCGCGACAGCCAAAGATTGCCACCATAGGCAGGAATAAAATAGTAGTTAAGACTCGCTATAATTAGCCTATTGCCACCCGGGGCAGCATTTTTTGTCCACGTTGAGCCATCGGTAGTGGTAAGGATAGCACCATTACTATCGTACAAGAAAATCTTATTCTGATTAAACTCTACATTTTGAGGATTTTTTACCAAGTTTATTTTTAAAGCAGCCCCAAATAGAATCTGGTAAGCTTCCGTGACTTGCGTGGAGCTATTGTACAAGACAACATAGTAAATACCATTCTGATCAACGGCAATATCGTACAACTGAAAATTACTAGGCAAACCCGTGGGGTTTAATTGAGTCCATGTATTCAGGTCGCTCGAATAATAGATCTTATTTGGCCAATTGACTCCATAATAGGTTGTTCCGTCAGCGGTGGCGATATTATTCAAATATGGTAATGTAGAAGAAATAACATTCCATGATGTCCCCCCATCCGAAGTCTTGTAAAGTTTAGCATTGTCATATGCCAGTAAGCTTCCATCTGGCTTATGCGTAAATCCCAAAAAGCGGTAGTTTTTATCATCCGTCCAATTTTGAAAATCCGTGGAATAGAAATCCTGATTACCATTGGTTACAAACATTTTACTCTGCGAAGCCAATTCGATATCATTAATATTGTTTTGTGCGATACCGGTGTTTTGGGTAGTATATGTTACCCCTCCATCATCAGAATAGACAACGCCTTGAGATGTGCCCACCACCATGCGCGTGCCAACCCAATTGATGTCGTTGACATTGCCAGAAAATGGTATTGTCAGAAACGTCCAATTTGTTCCCCCATTAGTAGATTTAAAAATGCCCTGAGCGCTATTACCAGATCCAGTTAAGTAAAAGTCACCAATTGGAGAAACATAGAGCTGCGCAAGATTATTTGAACTTAAGTCTCCTTTAATGGAAACCCAAGTGGCTCCGTTATCCAAAGATTTACTAACATCACTTGTTCCCGAAACATTATTATAAGTTGTTACATAGACTACACTCCCACTCGCTGCTACAGCATTAAGGGAAGTGCCCGGTGTAGTAACGGCCGTCCAGGTTACGCCCCGATCAATGCTTCTATAAAGTTTAGTAATTGCGGCGACGTTGTCATAGTACAGAACGAAAATCCCAGGCGTTGCCGTAGAGGTGACTTGGATATTTTGAATGTAATTATTCACTGTATACTTTGCTGCGCCAAAAGAGGCGCCACCATTCGTAGATATGTAAATATTTCCACTATTATCCCAAGAACCCAGGACCAAGTCGCCATTAGAACAATGCTTGATATGAAGTGACCATCCAAAGCTCTCAGTTCCAGTAGATACCTTGGTCCAAGAACCTGCACCAATCGAGTTATTAACGGTCGTACTGTTTGCGGTGTAGATTTGACCATAGGTTGCTGCATATATTTTATTGTTTGGGACATCAATATCAGCACCATAAAAACTATTATTGAGAGGGGTTACATCTGTCCAGGAAGAAAAACTAGTTGTCTTATAAAAAGACGCACTCCCTGTGACGGTAAATGTATTACTTGCATTGTCAACCAAAACTTTGTTGATTGTTTCCCCCCACGGACCATTGGTGGCTGCCCAGTTAAAATTGATGTAAGGTGGCGGTGAAGAAGGAAGTAAGGAGGTGGTTACATTTTTCAAAGCCGGCGTACTGTAACCACAAGCATAATAAGTCGTTGTGGCAGCATCATAAGCTAAAGCATAAATAACCCCAACATTGGTTGGCATGGCATTGTCACTCCATGATTTTCCGTCATCAGAAGTCACATACAAGACCCCTGAGGTACTGGCACAAATGCCGGTTCCATTGGGTAGTGCCGAAAGTTTATTGTTCGAAAATACCGAAGAATTCCAAGTTGCACCCTGGTCCGCCGAATAATAAATGGCATTATTCGAGCCCGCATAGAGTTTGTTATTATTTACGACCAATCCTGTTAAATAAAAGTAATTAGGTGCGAGATCAGCAGGGATCAATGGCAAAGTAAGAAGAGTAGCCGTTGCTGTAGTTGCACTTGCAGAGCTACCCGTCAACACAATTTTATAAAATTCTGTTGTATTGTTATTGTTATTATAAACTGATGCATACAAAACCCCTGAGTTGTCCTGGGCAAGGCCTTGGGTAGAATAACTCGTTGGGAGCCCGGTTACGGTGATAGTTGTCCAGGTAGCTCCAGTGGTCGTCGAGGCAAATTGATTATTCCCAGCAGCGTAATTATACGTCGCCGAAAAGGTTGTATTGTAAGTTGAAAATGAATAATAATCTCCCCCAGAATCAGAATTTGTCCAAGTTACCCCGTTATCTGTGGAGTATTCTACAGGACCATTGGCAAGGCCTAACAACGTCCCGTTCGACAATTTTGTTAGTCTGCCAATAAAGTTAAGCGGGCTGTTATTAAATGTCCATGTGACTCCTTTATCATCGGAGTACCAAAATCCCTTGGATGCACCGCCGGTTCTAACAAAAACTCGAGCCGGAGACCCTGTTCCGACGACTATGTCATGTCCATCGCCGAGGTAAATTCCACCGGTTGCTAGGGTCCAACTCGTGCCAGTATTTGTAGTAAGAAAAACGCCATCACCTTGTGTTCCTGCGAATGCTTTTGTTGCACTGGCAAACCGAATGACACTGACACTAGAGTTACCATAATTTCCGGAAGGCCAAGCGCCTGACGCGGACCATGAAGGACTTGCCGATGCGGCAGATGTATTGGTAATAAAATAGATTTTTGAATAAGAATTATTTATAAAGTATAAACCTGAGGGTGAGGTTGCCCAAGATCCGTAGCTAAAATAAGTTTCAGCCATACCTGTCTTTGCAGAAACCCAAGTGGTTCCATCATACTTAAGTATGTCAGTGGCATGGGTCACCGGATTAGAGCTGTAGACATTCGCAAAAATCGAAGTGCCCGAAACAGCAAGGCCAGCTCCGTCATTTGGATCTGCCAGTATCGTTGTGACATTGCTACTTGCCCAAGGGTTTGTACCCGGGTTCAGGTGTTTCTTTATTCCATCTGAATCTGATATATACAGATCCCCATTTGAATTAACTACCACACTGTTTACGTAGGATGTGCTGATTTGAGTCCAGGTAACCCCCTTGTCAGTACTGATATAAACACCGCCATAGCCATAAACTGCGTACACACCGGTAGCCAATTTGATTATCTTGTTGACATTATTGAATGAACCATTGTTATTTACTATAGTCCAATTAGCACCACCATCCGTTGAAGAATATAATTGATAGTAATAGAGTGCAAAGAGTGTGGATCCATCAATCAATAAATCGTTGATGTATAAATTTGCGGGAGTGGTGGGTATCACCTTGGTCCAAGACGTACCATCGTTGGTTGAGACATAGAGATCACTATTGATTACCGCATAAACTTTGAGCGTCACGGGGTCGAACTCAAGATCATTAATAGTAGCACCTGGGGGACCATTTAACGCAGTAAATTGCGCGTTGACACCGAAAGTGAACATCAAGAAAAAAAACACAAGAAAGTAAAATCTTTTAATCATAAGGAATTCAATTCATTTCTATACTTTTCATTACATCTCAAAGCGAAGAATTTAGTTACTTAGGAAATGGAGGCAACGCGATGTCAGTGGCACCTGCATCCTTTTTGCTTCCCCCCAGCGCAGCAACTCCTCCACCAATAACAAGAATAGGAAGTACCTTCAACAACAAGGGCACTTTCGGTTTTACCTTGAAATCAGGTGTATAGATCACCTCTTCATTATTTCTCGCATTCGAAAATTTCAAGCGATAGTCGCTTCCTGTCTTAGCGCTGCTGGAAATATTCAATACATAGGTGCCATTGTTGGCCTGGCTCATGCTTCCCTGGATACGCTCCTTGCCTTTGTATAATTCAATGTTGATGGGATCGCTATTACCTGGCTGCCAGACTATATCATGCGTCTTCCCTCTTTTGTATGAACTCGCCACCGCAAAACTCTGGAGCTTTACAAAAGGGATATACACCTTGCCACGCAATTCCAGCGCCAGTTTGCCTTTGTAGTTTCCGTACTCTTGGCGAATATTCCATTCTATTTTTTTATTTGATCCCGGCTTCACTTCATTGCCCACATCGCCGGTGACTCTTGCTAGAGGTGCAGAAAAGTTATCCTTGGACTCATACAAGTTGAGCATAAAATTGGATGCAGGGTTGGAGTTGTCCAGGCTATAATGAACAACAATTTTATCTCCCGTTAATTCTACCTTACTGATGGTAACTGACTGGGCCGCCGCCCAACCTGTTGATAGTAATGCGGCCACAAGTAAACGTCCTTTCATATATGCTCATAGTTTAGGGAACTAAAGTTAGCAAAATCTTGGATTAACGAATGCCTCCTTACATCAACCCTTGGCATAGGGTAACCTGGCGAGGTTTGATTCTTTATTTCACTCATTAAACTCAGCTAAATTTGACGCCGGTCAGGCAAAGACGAAATCATAAATTAGATTAAAGGGATGATCCTAATCAACTGATCCTGCTCCAGTTTACGGCAGTCTTTTTTGCCAGTTCAATCTGCATTTTGATCACTCCATTCTCTGGATTCTTTAAGTCAGGATCGTTTTTCAAAATCTCATCGGCTGCATCTCTCGCGCGCTGTAAGAGAATTCCGTCCTTGCTTAAGTCGGCAATCAAAAGATCAAGGGCCCCGCTTTGCTGGGTTCCCATCAGATCGCCGGGGCCGCGGAGTTTTAAATCGGTTTCCGCGATTTCAAAGCCATTGTTGGTTCGCACCATGGTTTCGATTCTCGTCTTAGTATCGGCACCAAGTTTATAACTCGTCATTAAAATACAATACGATTGGTCTGCTCCACGCCCGACGCGACCACGGAGTTGATGTAATTGTGAAAGGCCAAAGCGTTCGGCACTTTCGATGACCATCACCGAAGCATTCGGAACATCAACACCTACTTCAATCACTGTCGTAGCCACCATGACTTTAGTCTCCCCTTTTACAAAGCGAGCCATTTCGTAATCCTTTGCTTCCGATTTCATTTGTCCATGAAGAATACTAATCGGCACGTCCGGAAAAGCGCGGGCCATGCTCTCATAGCCATCCATCAAATGTTTGAAATCGAGTTTCTTGGACTCTTCGATGAGTGGATAAACTACGTACACTTGCCTTCCTGCATCGATCTGGGAGCGAATAAATCCGTTCACTTTCAGTCGCTGCGAATCAAATAGGTGAGTCGTTTGAATGGGTTTACGGCCCTTGGGTAATTCATCGATAACCGAAATTTCCAAGTCGCCGTACAAGGTCATGGCCAGCGTGCGAGGAATCGGCGTGGCCGTCATCACCAAGACATGTGGATAGACATCTGCATTTTTCTGCCAAAGTTTACTTCGCTGTGCCACCCCAAACCGATGCTGTTCATCGATGATGGCAAGGCCTAGTTTTTTGAACCTTACTTCCTCTTCAATCAAGGCATGTGTTCCGATCAGAATTTTCAATTCGCCGTTTTGCAATTTTTCATGAACCGGTTTGCGCTGTGACTTTTTAACCGACCCCGTCAGCAGAGCAATGGAGATGCCCATCAGGTCTGCATATTTTTTTAAGTTGGCAAAATGTTGCTGTGCCAAAATCTCGGTAGGGGCCATCAAGGCGGCCTGCGCATCCCCACCGATCACAAGCAAAATACAGATGAACGCCACAATCGTCTTGCCGCTTCCCACATCCCCTTGTAACAGCCGGCTCATCTGCCTTCCTGACTTCATATCGGCATAAATTTCACGGATCACTCGCTTCTGCGCCTCCGTGAGCTCAAAAGGCAAATGCTCCTTATAAAACTTGGTTAAAATAGTAGCGTCACTGAAAATCTGGCCTTTGAATTTTTCCTGTCGCACCAATTTCATTTTGATTAGTCGCAGCTGGACGTAAAACAGTTCTTCGAATTTGAGTCGTTGCTGCGCTGCCAGTAGCAATTCCTGGGATTTAGGAAAGTGGATGTTTCTCAGTGCCTCCTTTTTAGTAATCAATTTTTGCCCTTTCAATAAATAATCCGGAAGCGTTTCCCGGATATGGGGTTCGGCGATCCTGAACAGTTCAACCTGCAGCTTGGCAATTTGTTTGCTATCAAGGTAGCGTGCACGAAGCTTTTCACTCACTGGATAAACGGGTTGAAAGGAGTTTCCTTTCAGACTGTTTTCGGTGACAGGTTCTATTTCAGGATGAGCGATATTGATTTTTTTTCCGAAGCGCGTTGGCTTCCCAAAGGCGACATACTCGATTCCCGGCTTGACTTTTTGCATCACCCAATCAATGCGCTGAAACCAGACCATTTCCATTTCATTCCGCCCGTCCGTGAAATAGCCAATCAGTCTTTTTTTATTCTTAACGCCGACAATTTCAAAATCGGTAAACTTGCCTTTCACCTGAACGTAGGGCATCGTCTCATCCACTTCTCCTATCCGATAAAATTTTGTGCGGTCTTCGTAGCGAAACGGATAATGTTGAATGAGATCGCCAAAAGAAAATAGCTGAAGTTCCTTTTGAAACAGCACGGCACGCTCAGGGCCGATCCCTTTTAGAAATTCAATAGAGGTATCGAAGAAATTAGCCAAATCAATTTGATCAATTAGCCCATGGTGCAAATTAGCCAATTCATCGAAAGATTAATTCAGCAAAAAATTGGAAATCATTTTTTCCATTGCAAGGTGTTGATCAGGTGCAAGGTCTCCTTTTTCATGAAGTCGATCGCCGGCGCCAGAGAATCATTTTGAACGCGCGTATTAAAATAGAGTGCACCCCTTAAAAAGTTTTTGGAAGAATCGGTCATCGTAAACTGAAATTGGCTCGGTACTTCGCCAGCAATTTCGGCGATCACAGCCGTTTTCCCAGACGGCGTTTTTGTGATGAGTTCATCGATGGCATTGGCTTTGATTTGTTGCTTTGAGGTGAGGTTATAAGCATCATTGAGTAACTCCTTCAGCACTGCTTCTTTTCCGCTAAGCTTTTTGTAAGTGATGTGGATGTTGGCTTTCAATTGGGGATAATAAATCTCTACCCAATGCCGCTCACTGATCCATGAGGTGTCTTTTAATAACTTGGCCGATTTTGAATATTCAAACTGATAGGGGAGTGTGTCGGGTAATAATCGGTACTCGGCCTTTGGCAAGACCAGCCGGTTATAGCCTTTGGGTTTGGGTTGATAATCAGGTGAACAGGCTGAGAGCAGACAATAGAAGGCAATCGTTAGCCAATTGATCGTTGACCATCGACCATAGACCAAGTTATTCGTCATTTTTCACGGCCTCTTGTTGAATGGCTACGCGCACGCGGGCGATCCGTTTTTGATCAACCCCAACCACTGTAAAGGTAAAGCGATCGAATTTCACCTGGTCGCCCGCTTTGGGCATGGTATTATGGAGCTCCAAAATCAATCCGCCGAGAGACTCACTTTCTCCCTTCACCTCATCAAAGGCAGAAGGATCAATATCCAGCGCTTTGCAAAGGTCATGAATCGATGTTTTGCCTTCGAAAATATAGGTGTAATCATCAATTTTCTGAAAGCCAACACTCACCTCATCAAACTCATCGTTGATATCGCCAATAATTTCTTCAATCAAATCTTCCAGCGTGATTAGTCCCGACGTCCCTCCATACTCATCCACCACAATGGCCATATGAACATGCTTACTCTGAAAATCCTTTAGCAAGGAATCCAGTTTTTTTGTCTCCGGAACAAAATATCCAGGGCGCAATAATTTTTGCCATTTAAAACTTTCACTTTCATCCAGGTAGGGCAATAGATCTTTCGTGTAAAGGATGCCGTCAATGGTGTCAATGGTTTCGTGATAAACGGGTATTCGAGAAAAGCCAAATTTGTTTACTTGTTCCATCATTTGCGTGAAATTCAACTCCGAATCCAGCGCGGAAATGTCCACACGCGATTTCATTACTTGCTTCACCGTAAGCGTTCCAAAATTCACAATCCCCTTGAGGATATCCTTCTCTTCTTCGGTAGTGTTATTGTTGTGCGTGGTGAGCTCCAAGGCCTGATTTAACTCATCAACGGTTGTGCTATAGCCTCTTTTTTCTATTCTGCGCTCGACCAATCGGCTCATGCCTAACAACAACCAGGATACGGGTCTGCAAATGCGCTCCAGCACCCTCCAGGTAGCGGCCACTTTGCGTGCAACACTAAGGTTGTGCTGTGTAGCATAAACTTTTGGAACAATTTCACTGAAAAAAGTGAGGGCGAAAGTGACCACAAAAGTCACAATCCCGACAATGGTTTCAGCTGGTTTTCGAGTGTGGGTCATCTCCCACATCAAAAAAGTGGAAATGGTAACCACTCCGACGTTAACAAAGTCATGACAAATTAAAATTGTTGCTAGTAGCAATCGAGGTTTCTTCAGTAGCTCCATTACATTTTTGTCGGATGCCTCTTCCGAATTGCGACACGCTTCTAGGTGTTCCCCTTTCAGTGAAAAAAAAGAAACTTCTGACGCCGAAATAATGGCTGAAACGATTAACAGGATGATGATGGCTGAAAATCCAAAAAAATACAACCAGTTTAGCTCGAAGGCCATCAGGCTAGTCAAAAACTGACTGGGGGGTTCCTCTAGCAAAATAATTATTTCCACGCATCGCGCTGTTGGTCCAACAAATTTTCTTAGAAGGGCAAATCGTCCGTGGCATTATCCATCGAAGGTTTGCTGTCTTCCATTGCGCCGCTCGTTTGAACGACAGGTCGATCATAATTACTGTTTGCTCCCCCCTTGCCTCCGAGGAGTGTCATGCTGTCACCAATCACTTCGGTGGTGTAACGCGTGACATTGTCTTTCTCCCAACTGCGTGTGCGCATCTTTCCCTCAATGTAAACCTGATCTCCTTTGTGCAAATATTTCGATGCGGTTTCGGCCAGCCCACGCCAGAGCACCACATTGTGCCAATCTGTAATTTCCTTTCGCTCTCCGGTGATTTTATCTTTATAAACTTCAGATGTTGCCAATGTAAAATTGACTACCATCGCACCGCTTTCAAGGGTACGGGCCTCAGGGTCTTTGCCCAAGCGGCCCAACAAAATCACTTTATTTACTCCCGACATATAGCTGTTTTTTTATTTACGTGATCCTTGCGGCAAATTGAAAATACTTTTTTGCCGGACTACAAAGTTACCAAAAATCTTGTTCATGGATTTTCTCTTTAAGAAAACGCTCGATGAGGATGGGTTTGGGAATTTTCTCCACCTGCTGTTTGGTGAGCCAGTGCAATCCCGCCTGACGGAAAAGCGTCTCCTTTTTTTTCGTCAACTCCGATTGAACCATGATAAATTTGACCATTAATTTTTGATGTGAAAGCACGTGTTTGTAAAGACTGCTTTTCCGTAGAATTAATGACTTCTGTAAGAGGGAATCGTTTTTTACTAAGGCTTCGGGGGTTTTTCTTCGGGAAGTTTCAATCAGATAAAAATCGTTTAGTTCACGCCATATGTCTTTTTGCGTTCGCGTTTTCATGAGAATTCTATTCTTGTTCTTAAAAATGAAGTAATAAAAATACCTCGTTCTTATCTTTTGTTTCTTCGATTTAACAGGCAGCACAGCCTGTAAATTCCTTTGGTTGGCCTCACATGATTTTGAGTAAATACAATCGCTGCATTTTGGGTTTTTTGGCAAGCAATGAAGGGCCCCAAATTCCATTAAGGCTTGATTAAACAAATCCGGTCTGATTTTGTCGATCAAATTATTGGCAAGTACCGAGAAATAGGTTTTGCCCTCCTTAGAGGCAATGTCTGTTTCAACGCCAAAAATTCTTGACAGCACCCGAAAGACATTTCCATCCACCACCGCGACGGGCTCACGAAACGCTATAGAAGCAACAGCAGCGGCGGTATAGTCACCAATTCCAGGAAGTTTGGTCAACCGTTCAAATGTGTCTGGAAATTTTCCGTTGAAACTAGTGACCACCTCTTTTGCACAACGATGGAGGTTTCGGGCCCGCGAATAATACCCTAAGCCCTGCCACAACCGCAAAACGTTTTGTTCCGGCGCCTTGGCCAAATCAAAAACCGTTGGAAAAGATTTGATGAACCGATCAAAATAAGGTAGGCCTTGTGCTACGCGTGTTTGTTGCAGCATTACCTCTGAAAGCCAGATTTTATAGGGGTCGGTTGTTTGACGCCAGGGTAAATTGCGGTGATTTGCTTGGTACCAATCAATAATTTTTGTTGAAAATATTTCTTTTCGCATGGGTTTATTTGCGAATCTCTTAAAATCCCTGTATTCCACCGAATTGTTCATCTTCTTCATGTCATCTGTGTGATTATCAGTAAATTCATTTTGCGTTTGAACAATAGGCCGTTAACTTTGCGACCTTTCAAAAGTTACTTATGACCAAAGCAGACGTAATCAACCAGATAGCAGAAAAAACAGGGATCGACAAAGCCGATGTAACTGCTTCGGTAGAAGCATTCTTTAACATTGTTAAGACGAACATGGCCAATGGCCATAATATTTATGTGCGGGGTTTTGGCAGCTTCATCAACAAGAAAAGAAAGAAGAAGATCGCCCGTAATATTTCGCGTAACACCGCCATCGTCATTGATGAGCATTACATCCCCAGCTTTAAACCGGCCAAAATCTTTATCAACAAGATTAAGAACAGTGATAAAGTAAAACAGCTCGCCGAGAAATAGTTATTCGTTAATCATTTGTTCGTTGGCCAATGATTAGCAACGAATAATCCCCATCTCATGCTGAAAACCAGGATCATTTTAGTTATTGCAAGTGCCATCGTGATCTGGCTGATTTTCCTATTACCAAAAGCGGTGGTGGAAAACGACAGCCAGCTCAAGACGGCAGACTCAACCTCGTCGCATAAAGGGGCCAGCCCCGCCAAGGGCCATCGCGTCATTCCGCCGACAATCATCGCATCGATCAAGGCCTTGAGGGCGGAGCGCTCTTCCACTTCGTCAAATGAAAAAAATGCTATCTTTGCCGACTCTTTGCAAAGCCTGTACACCCAGGCCGGGCAATTTGATAGCGCTGCGATATATGGCGCCGAAGCGGCAACGTTCTTTAACACAACGGAAAGTTTTCTGAAAGCGGGCAACAGTTATTATGAGGCCTCCACCTTTGCGATGGACCCGCAAAAGCAAAAGGCATTGTCTGAAAAAGCACGTGAGTGGTTAGGCAAAGTAATTGAAGCCAACCCTAAAAATTACGAAGCTCGAGTGAGAGTAGCGATGACCTATTTGAGTTCGGGTGGTCCTATGCAAGGCATTCGTCAACTTAAGGATGTGCTTAAAGAAGACCCAAAAAATGAACTCGCATTGTTTAACATGGGTATGCTTTCCGTTCAATCAGGGCAAAATGGAAAGGCCGTTGACTGGCTTAAGCAACTTGCTGAGGTAAACCCCCGCCATGTGCAAGGGCAGCTT